>Ga0194133_10000031_pt1 | contig 264434 bp, 227 predicted proteins | sample TA2KigOf40mmetaG_FD_155448 | JGI IMG/M metagenome (GOLD analysis project Ga0194133, IMG submission 155448) | Freshwater microbial communities from Lake Tanganyika, Tanzania - TA2015055 Kigoma Offshore 40m | ecosystem: Environmental > Aquatic > Freshwater > Lake | place: Tanzania: Lake... | reverse complement strand
CGACCTAGCCCGCGCGACGTCGCGGAACCCGGATGCGATTGCGCTGTATGCGGGGGCGCTTGCCCGGAACCCGTTCATGCGCGATGCGACCTACTTCCTCGCGTACCTGTACTACGAGGCGAAGGACGCGGCGAAGATGCTCCCCCTGACGGATCGGCTCATCGAGCTCGACCCGAGCAACGGCGACAACTATTTGATGCGCGCCTACGCTTTCCAGCTGATGGCGCAGGCCGAGCGGGATGTGCGGAAGAAGCAGGACCTGATCAAGCAGCAGGATGCGATGGCGGCGCGCGAGACGCAGCTCTCGTCGCTGCACAAGGTCGTGGTGAACCGCTTCGAGCGTCGGGAGAACGGCGCGGTGCTCGGGGGCGTGATCGAGAACCTGTCGCGGGCCGCGAAGGCGTACTTGCTGACGGTTGAGTTCCTCGACGCGGCGGGGACGGTCCTGGAGACGATGACGGCGGAGGTCGCGAGCGTGGCGGCGGGCCAGCGCGGGCCGTTCGAGCTGACGGCGACGAAGCCCGGGGTGGCGGCCTATCGGTACAAGCCCCTCCCGGTCCCGACGCCGGCGACGCCGACGCGTTGATTCCCGGTCCGAGGGGGCCTATGTTTCGGGTCTCCCTCGGAATCGCCTCCCGGGCGATGGGGGAAGCAAGGCGCTCGTAGCTCAATTGGATAGAGCATCTGACTACGGATCAGAAGGTTGGGAGTTCGAGTCTCTCCGGGCGCATCAGGGCAGGTGTCAGGTCTGAGGTCGCAGGGTGCAGGTGTGGGACAGAAGTCTTTACCGAACATCGGGGCGTAGCTTAGCCCGGTAGAGCGCCTGCTTCGGGAGCAGGAGGTCGGAGGTTCGAATCCTCTCGCCCCGACTGTACGTAAACGGAAGCCCCGCAACGAGTTCGCTCGGTGCGGGGTTTTCCGTGTCTTGAAGGAGAGTGGACCAACCTCTCGGGTAGTCTCCACCTAGTATCCAGTACGGGAGGCTCGGTTCACTGGGGCTCCACTTTCCGCTGCACCTTTCCCGTCAACGTGTCGGGTGGGCGACCGAGCTCGGCGTCCCGGATCGCGACGACGGAGGCGGAGCGCGGCTCGCCGGTGAGGAGAGCGAACTCGCCGACGACCTCGCCGCGTCCGAGCTCGCGCAGGAGGGTCGGGCCCGCCTCCCCCTCGCGGAGGATCCGTAGTCGGCCACTCAGCACCACGTACGCCGCGTCGCCGGGGTCGCCCTGATGGAAGAGGGTGCTCCCCCCGTAAACAACCTCGGGCTCGAGCGCGGCGGCGATGAGGTCGATGACCTCGGGCCGCAGGTCGCGGAAGACGGGGCTCTGCCGGAGCGCCTCCGCCGCGTGCGTCACCCCGCCTCCGCCAAGGCGCGCTTGGCGTCGTCGAAGGCGCCCTCGCTCCGAGCGATGACGAGCGTGGCGACGCCGTTCCCGATGAGGTTGGTGACGGTGCGCGCCTCGCTCATAAAGCGATCGACGCCCAGCAGAAGCGCCACCCCCTCGACAGGGACGATGTCGGTGGCGGCAAGGGTGCTGGCGAGCACGATGAAGCCGGAGCCGGTCACGCCGGCGGCCCCCTTGCTCGTCAGCATCAGCACGCCGAGGAGGGAGAGCTGCTGCCCGATGGGGAGGTCCACGCCGTAGACCTGCGCGATGAAGAGCGCGGCCATCGAGAGATAGATGCTGGTGCCGTCGAGGTTGAACGAGTAGCCCGTGGGGATGACAAGCCCGACGATGGAGCGGTCGCAGCCGTACCGCTCGAGCTTCTCGAGCATCCGCGGGAGCGCGGACTCAGAACTGGAGGTGCCGAGGGCGAGGAGGATCTCCTCGCGGATGAAGCGGAGGAAGCGCCAGAGCCGGAAACCGTACACCCGGCAGATCGTCGCGAGGACGACGAAGATGAAAACCGCCATCGTCGCATAGACATCGAGCATCAGGCGACCGAGGGGGAGCAGGGTCTGCAGACCGAAGGCGCCGACAGTGTACGCCATCGCCCCGAACGCCCCGACGGGCGCGACGACCATCACGAGGCTGACGACGCGGAAGAAGACGACCTGCAACTTCTCGAGGAGCTCGACGACGCTACGGCCCGGCTCGCCGACGCTGGTGAGCGCGACGCCGAAGAGCACGGAGAAGAAGACGACCGGCAAGAGGTCCCCGCCGGCGAAGGCGGCGATGACATTGCTCGGGACGATGTGCAGGAGGACGTCGGCGATGGAGCGGTCGCCGGCCGCGGCGGTGTAGCGCGAGATGTCGCCGGTGGCGAGGGTGCTGACGTCGAGCCCAGCGCCGGGTTTGGTGAGATTCACGATCACCATCCCGATGACGAGCGCGAGGGTCGAGACGACCTCGAAATAGAGGAGCGCCTTCCCGCCGACGCGGCCGAGGCGCCGGAGGTCCGCCATACTCGCGATGCCGTGGACGATCGTGAGGAAGATGATCGGGGTGATCACCATCTTCACGAGATTGATGAAGGTGTCGCCGAGAGGTTTCAGCGCCTTCCCGACATCCGGGGCGACGACACCGACGAGGACGCCGAGGGAGACGGCGACGAGGACCTGGAAGGTCAGGTTCCGAACGAGGCGCTGGAGCATCGAGCGAATATGGGGTGACCGACCCCGGAGCGGCTACGGCGCGTCGAACCAGCGCTCGGCGCGGAGCTGCGCCCAGAGCTCGGCGACCGCCGTGCCTCCTGCGCTGACGATACGCGCCTCGTCGTCCACGGCGAGGTGGCCATCGACGACTTGGAGGTGCCCTTGGGTGGCGACGTGCCGGACGCTGAGGCCGTGCGCGTAGAGCAGGTGATGCAGCGGTTCCGGCCCCATCCGCCCCGCCCCGACGAGCGGCCCGCTGAGATCGATAGCACACCAGTCCGCGAGGGCCCCGACCTCGAGCCGGCCGAGGTCGGGGCGACGCAACCCATCCGCGGCGAGCACGGTCGCGCCAGCCACCGCCTGTGCGATCGTCGGCTGCGGGAGCCGGGAGCCGGTGGCGGCGTTGAGCAACCGCGCGCGGGCGCAGCCAGCGAGGACGGCGAGCTTGAGGTTCTCGACGTAGTCGTTGGAGTGCGTGTCGATGCCGATATTCACGTGGACGCCGGCGGCGAGGGCCTCAGGATAGGGTTGCATCCCGGTGGCGTTGCCGGCGCCGCCGCCCGACGGGCAGTGGGCGTAGATGCCGCCGTGGCGCGCCATCACCGCCCAGTCGTCGGCGGTCGCCCCTGACATATGCGCCCCGAAGAGCGGTCCGTCGAAGGCGCCGAGCGACGCCATCCAGACGGCGGGTGACATCCCGCGGAGCCGCTGGGTGGTGCGCGTCTCCCCCACGCCCTGCGCGAGATGGATGTGGATGCCGTTCCCCAGACGCCGCGCCGCCGCGATGATCGCCGTCATCGTCTCCGGCGTGTGGGTGTCGGTGGCGTGCGGCGTCATCATCGGGCGGATGAGGCCCTCCTCCGCCCCGTTCACCTCGAGCGCGAAGGCGAGGTTCGCCTCGATCTCGCGGAGCGTCTCGGGAACGGACCGCTCGAGCACGGCGTCGTCGGTCCGGCGCCAGATCGGGAAGAGGCGCGCCGTGCCGGGGATCATCCCGCCGGGATACCCGCGCACGTTCCAGCGGCGGGCCACGCGCACGTAGCTCTGCGCCTGCCGCAGGCTCAGGCTCATCTCCACGTGGGTGGTGCACCCCGACCGCAGAAGCTCGGCGACGTTGTACGCGGTGATCGCGTCGAGCGCGTCGTCGGGGAGCGCCTCGAGGAGCTCGAGGGGGCGCTGGTAGGAGCGCCCCCCTTCGATCAGCCCCCGCGTCGGCGTACCGGAGGCCGCGTGCGTATGCCCAGAGATGAATCCGGGGAGGAGAACACACCCGCGCGCGTCGATCCGGGTCACGGTACCAGCGATGCGTCCCTCGCGGACGCCGACGATGCGGTCGTCGCGCACACGCAGCGACACCTCGGGGACCACGACACTGCGCCCCTCGCGTCGCAGAAGCGCGGCGCCTCCTTCGACGATGTAATCCCGTCCACGCGGCACCGTCGGGCGACCCGCGGGGGAAGGTGCGGCACCGAGGAGACGCCCGGCACCGAGGGCGGGGACCGCGGCGAGCCCCGCGGCGAGGAGCGCGCGCCGATGGAGCGGGCGAGCGTCCGGCGACTCAGTCATCCGCGCCGGCGGTCGCGAGCCGCTCCGCCGCCGCGTGGATCGCGGCGCGGATACGCGGATAGGCGCCGCAGCGACAGAGATGCCCGCGCATCGCGTCATCGATCTGCGCGTCCGAGGGCCGTGTGGTCGCGCGGAGCAGCGCGACCGCGCCCATCACCTGCCCCGCTTGGCAGTAGCCACACTGCGGGACGCTCGCCGCTGCCCACGCGGCCTGCACCGCAGCGCCGACGGGGTCGTCGAGGCCCTCGATGGTGGTGACCGCCTGCCCGGTCACGCTCCCCACTGGCGTGACGCAGGCCCGCACGGGCTTGCCGTCGACGAAGACCGTGCACGCACCGCAGAGCGCCATCCCGCAGCCGAATTTCGGCCCGGTGTGACCGAGGCCGTGACGGAGCGCCCAGAGGAGAGGCATCGCCGGCGGCGCGTCGAGCGAGGCCGGGGTGCCGTCGACGATGAGTTCGATGCGCTCGGGGTTCATACACGCGCCTCAGCGGGAAGACGAAGCGGCAGGGTCCGGAGACGCACGCCGGTGAGCCGCGCGATCGCGTTGGCGACCGCGGGTGCGACGGGCGGGAGCGCCGGCTCGCCGATGCCGGTCGGCACCGCGTCGCTCGCGACGAGGTGCGTCTCGATGATCGGGCACTCGTCGATGCGCAGCAGTGGATACTCGTGGAAGTTGCCCTGCACGACCGCACCGCCGGTGACGGTGACGGCGCCGCGCAGCGCGGCGGTGAGCCCCATCACGACGGAGCCCTCGACCTGCTGTCGCACACCGGCCGGATGCACCGGGAGGCCGCAGTCGACGGCGCTGACGATGCGTCGCACACGGAACCCATCCGGCCCACCACGTTCCACCTCGGCGACCTGCGCGACGAGCGAGCCGAAGCTCCAGTGCAGGGCGAGCCCCTGCGCGACGCCATCGACGACGGTGCCGTCGGCGCGCCATCCCGCCCGCTCGGCCGCAAGCCGGAGCACCGCCGCCGCGCGCGGATGCGCCTCGAGCATCGCCAACCGGAACGCCAGCGGATCGCGGCCTGCTGCCAGCGCGCATTCATCGAGGAACGATTCGACGAAGAACGCCTGATGTGAATGCCCGACCGAACGCCAGGAGCCGACGGGGACGGGGACGTCGCGCTCGGCGTGTGTCGACCGGATCGCGCCGAACGCATAGGGCTGATCCCACGTGCCCTCGGCGGTGGTCTTGTCCGGACCGGCCGCGGTGAGCGCGAAGCCGACTCGGCGGCTGTACGACTTGAAGGGGGCTTGGCTCGCGGAGTGCGAGGCGATCGCTCGGATCGGCTGCGCGGCATCCCCGAGGGCGGCGCTGAGGTGCCCGACGGCGGCAGGGCGATACGCATCGTGGCGCATATCGTCCTCGCGCGACCAGAGGAGCTGCACCGCGACGCCCGGCACGCGTTTGGCAATAGCGGCGGCCTGCGCGATGAAGTCGACGTCGAGGCGGCGGCCGAAGCCGCCGCCGAGGGCCCGCTGGTGGATGGTGACGCGCCCCTCGTCGAAATCGAGGACCTGTGCGACGGCCTTCCGGGCGAAGCCGGGAACCTGCGTCCCGACCCAGCACTCGGCGGTGCCGTCGGTGACGCGGACCGTCGCGTTCATCGGCTCCATCGTGGCGTGCGCGAGGTAGGGCGCCTCGTAGGTCGCCTCGATGACGCGCGTCGCCTGCGCGAGGATCTCCTCGGTGTCACCGACGCTCCGGAACGGCAGCCCAGAGGGTTCACGCGCGGCCTCCCGCAGGTCGGCGAGGATCGCCTCGCTCGAGAGGCCAGCGTGCGGCGACTCGGACCAGGTGATGCCTCGCGTGCGGAGCGCCTCGCGCGCGTGCCACCAGGTGTCGGCGACGGCGACGACGGCGGCGGGATCACCGAACCCGGTCGGCTCGAGGGTGAAGACAGCGTGGACGCCGGGGGCGGGCGCGGTGTCCACCTGCGTGGGAACCGCACCGAACGTCGGAGCCATCACGACGGCGGCGTACTTCATCCCATCAATGCGGACGTCGAGCCCGAAGAGCGGCGCGCCGCGCGCCTTCTCGGCGGCATCGAGGCGCGCGAGGTCGCGACCGATGATCGTGAAGGCCGCGGGTTCCTTGAGCGTCACGCGACCCGGACGCCGGGTGGCCGCGTCGGCCGCCAGCTCCCCGTATCCGAAGCTCTGCTCGCCGATGATGACGCGACCCTGCGAGGCCCGGCACTCGGACACCGCGACGCCAGCGCGTGCCGCCGCCGCCTCGAGGAGCGCGACACGCGCGGTGGCCCCTGCCTCGCGCGCGATCTCCCAACAATCCCGGACGCTCGACGAGCCACCGGTCATCATCACACCGAGCTCGCGCATCGTCTTCGCCGTGAGCCATCGCATCGACCGGACGAGCGGGCCGTCGGCGTCGGGATGGAAGGGGAGCCCATCGACGACGACGGCGATGTTTCCGTAGATGCGATCGATCGGGCTGGGGGCGACGCGCACATCCTCCCAGCGGCACTCCAGCTCTTCGGCGACAAGCATCGCGAGGGCGGTCGTGATCCCCTGCCCCATCTCGGCCTTCGGTGAGACGACGGTGACGACGCCGTCGGCGCCGATCACGACCCAGCCGTTGAGCGCGACTGCCCCGTCGGGCGTCTCAGGGGGATGCGTCCCCCGCAGGCGCTGACGCGGCGGGGTGAGCGCCCATCCGACGACGAGGGCGCCACCGGCGCCGAGCCCTGCGAGGATGAAGGTGCGGCGTCGCATACCCGAAGATGCCACCGAGTGCCGCGACGGCACCAGCGGCGACGGTGGTGCCCTCGGTGAGGTCGATGATCCGCACGCCCCCGCGATCGGCGCGCTCACAGAGCGTCGCGGTGGCATCGAGCCGCCGACAGACCCAGCCGGAATGAGATCGGAGGGCCTGCGCGAGGCGGCCGGCGGTCGGCACGAGGGCGAGGTCGACGCCCCAGTCATCGAGCGTGCCCGCCCATCGCTCCTCGACCTTCAGGATGCGACCGTAGGCCTCGACGTCGGCGGCGGTAAAGGTGAGCGGATCGACGAAGGCGCGCAGTCCCGGGACCGCCCACGCGACATAGCCGCCCCATCGCCAGGTGGTGAAGAGGCGCCGCTGCTCGCGGGCGGCCTCCGGCACCGCGACCGCGAGCGCTTCGCCGTCCTCCGACGCGCCGAAGCGCCGGATAGCGTGGATGAGGGACCGCATGACTGCCTCCGAGGGAGATGAAGTGACGCCGCCGCGCCGTTCGCGACGACGCGGGCAGGATGGCGTTCCCGTCGAGGCGGAAACAGCGGCAGTTCCCTGAGGTGGCGTGAGCGTTTGCGCGTCAGCGCGCCCCCGTCGCGCCGACCGCGGGATGCCCGACACGTCGGGCCGACGTCTCACACGATGAGCGGGTGCCCCTCACGCCGAACGGGGGCGACCAGATGGTCGCCCCCGTCTCCGTTGCACCAGCTACGTACCGCGACGACGTCGTTGTGTCATCGCGTCGGGGAGCCTCCGACCCGCGTGTCAGGTGCGTCGCGGGCGCGGCGGGATTCGGGGCAATGCGCCGATGCCGGGCGGCGCTAGCGCACGCGCGTCAGCAGTGACGCACCCACCCACCCGACCTGCCCCTCCCACCGGGCCGTGAGCCAACCGCGCCCGATCGCCGAGACCTCCACCCGCGTCCCGGGCGCGAGCGTCGCGAGGACCTCCGCCTCGACCGACGGCGCGGTCCGGAGCCGTACCCAGGTCAGCGTCTCGAAGGTGAAAGTCGTCCCCGCGTCACCACTCGGCGAGGCGGGCGCTGCGCGGGGGGCGCGGGGGGGCGCTGTCACGACGGCCCCCGATGTCGTCCCGCTGCGCACATCGGCACCAGCGACCGGCGCGGGCGCGATCGGCCCCGGCGATCTCGACGTATCGATCGCCGTTGGCACGACCTCGGCCGGCTCCGGCGCCGGCGCGGTCGCCCCCGAAGACACCGCGTCGTCCCGGTCCCGCGTCGACCAGAGCAGCGCCCCGACCCCCACGACACCGAGCGCGCCGAGCACGAGCGAGAGCCACCGTCGGACGTCGGGCGCTCCACCGGCACGCGGGGGCGGCTCGACGAGCACGACGCCGCTGGTCGGCGACTCCCCGCCGAACGGGGCGAGACACTTCGGGCACCGCGACGCACCGAGCACGGACGGCGCACCGCAGGCGGCACAGGTCACGCGACGCATCGTCTCCTCGAGGTGCGCATACCATTGAGACGACCGAGCCGCGAGGATGGCACGCGCCGGACACCGAGGTCGCGCGCGCAGGGGTGCGGTGGCGGGGGTGCGACCCGTTGCTGCCCTGCGGCGCGCGCCGTACCCTCCTCGTATGCTGACCCGTACCACGTCGCCCCGCGGTCTCCGCGCTTCCTTGCGCGCCGTGCTCTCGGGCGTCCTCCTCCTGCTCGCGCGGGTCCCGCTCGCGGCCCAATGGGCAAGCGACCCCGCCGACCCCATCGTCATCACCGGCGTCCGTGTGCTCAACGGTGCCGGTGGGGCGACAATCCCACCGGATGAGACGGTCGAGATCCGACTGCAGATCCGCAACGTCTCCGCGCGACCCCTCGCCGCAGTGACCGTGGACGTCCAGACGGGGGACGCCGCCCGCGTCCGGTACATCTCCGCGCTCGGCACCACCTTCGAGCGCCGTCGGCGCATCAAGGTCGGCATCCTCGCGCCCGGCACCACCGCCACCGTGCCGTTCCGGATCGTCGCCATCGAGCGGATGATGACCGAGGAGGGGGTCGTCCCGGTCCGCGTCGCGTTCGCAGCACGCCGGTACCCGACCACCGCACCTATCGACCTGGGCCTCACCATCGCCGGCGCCCCCGCCCCACTCGTCGCCGCCGGTGCGGTGGGCACGAGCCCGGCGATCGCGCCGCCGCCGGTCGCGCTCGGCCCCACCGACCTGATGCGTGGCGTCCCGCGCTCACGCGCCGACCGTCCGGATGCCATCGCGGTGATCATCGGCAACCGCACCTACCGCCGCGCCCCGGCCGTGGCCTACGCGGCGAACGATGCCGCTGCGATGCGGCTCCACGCCGAGCGGGTCCTCGGCGTCCGGCCCGGCAACATCCTGATGGTGGAGGACGCCACGCTCTCGGACCTCAAGGGGCTCTTCGGCGACCGCGAGGCGCCGACCGGACGGCTCCGTGACCTGGTGAAGCCCGGGATCAGCGAGGTCTTCGTCTTCTACTCGGGGCACGGCGCGCCCGACCCCACGGCGAATCGCGCGTATCTGATGCCGGTGGATGGCGACGCCGACCGACTCTCGCTCACCGCCCTGCCGGTGGATGCCCTCTACGACAACCTCGCCGCGCTCGGAGCGCGTCACGTCACCGTGGTGCTCGATGCCTGCTTCTCCGGTGCTACCGGCAGTGGCGAGATGCTCATCGCACAGGCCTCACCAATTGGTATCCGGGTCACCGATCCGTCCGTGCGCTTCGCCGCCGGCGGCGGTGCGACGATCATCACCGCCGCCGAGGGACAGCAGCTCGCGAGCTGGCAGCCGGAACAGCGGCACGGCCTCCTGACCTATCTCTTCCTCCGTGGGCTGCAGGGGGCCGCCGACGGCGACCGTGACGGCAGCCTCTCCGTGGGCGAGCTGCGACAGTGGCTGACCGATCCCGTGCGCGGTCTTCCCTATGAAGCGCGTCGCCTCCACGGCCGCGACCAGTCGCCGCAGGTTTGGGGCGATCCCTCCTACCGCCTCGTCCCGTGAATCGCATCGGCCTCGCGACCCTCCTGCTCGCGCTTCTCGGCGGACGCGTGGGCGCTCAGCTCCCTGCCGAGACGCATCTCCGCTGGTCGGCATTCGCCGGCGCCCTCGGCGTCGAGTCGATCGCCGGACTCTCCGCCGGCGGCGGCCTCTCCGCCCGTCTCGCGCGGGAGAACGCGCCATTCGACCTCGCGTTCGACGGCGCCGTGTACCGCTTCCCGCCGGTCCGCGTGAAGGACAGCGGCTACGAGTCGCAGCTCGACCAATCGTACGTGGCGCTCAGTGCGACGATGATCGTGCAGCGGCCCGGGTCGCGCCTCCAGCTGTTGGGTGGGGCCGGGACGTACTGGTGGGTCTATGACTTCGCTGACAACGAGGGGCTCGCCCAGCGGGGGTCGGACCGATCCGTCGGCTATCATCTCGGCGTCGGGTATCGCATCGCGGCGCGGATGGCCCTCGAGGTGCGATTCGTGAACGCCCAGTACGCCGGCTACGATGACAGCGGGAGCGATGCGAAGGTCCGGGTGCGGATGATCCCGATCTTCCTGCGCCTCGCGCTCTGACGCCGGGCGGCGTCACGCGACTGCCGGTCCCCTCGAGAAGCACGATGTGACCTGGCTCACGTTGCCGACGACCCCGGCCAGTCGTATGCTCTGTGCGGGGTGCGATGCGCCCCGATCATACTTTCCGGAGAGAGTCCCGTGAAGCGCTCGTTCTCGCTGCTGGCCCTCGTCGCCCTGTTCCTCGCCCCGGCCGCCGCTCAGGCGCAGCTCGCCATCTTCGGGGGGCAGCAGACCTGGACCTACGATGGTGGCTCGACGTACACCGGCACCGGTGGCGGCGTCGGCCTGCGCACCGGCATCCTGCCGATCTTCGACATCGCCGTGGACGGCTCGTACTACGCCTTCCCCGACGAAGGCGGCACCAAGGTGACGAGCCTCAACTACGCCGCGTCGGCGATCCTCGGCAGCAAGAAGGAGCGGGTGAACCTGTACGCCGGCATGGGCAAGTACAATCTCCGCTTCGATGGCACGGCGGAGCCGGCGAGCATCGGCGTGCACGGCGGGATCATGCTGCACCTCTTCGGGGCGCTCTCCGCCGACGCGCGCGTGGTGCTGCTAAAGGGTGACAACGGCGAGCTGACGAACACCTCGACCCGCATCATCCCGATCACGCTCCGCCTGCAGTTCTGATCCGATGTTCCGGCGGCTGCCTCGCACCGCCGGTGTCGCGCTGAGGGCCCACGTGGCCCTCAGCGCGTTTTCGGGTCTGGCCTTCGCGACCTTTCTCGTGCCGCCGGTCCCGGCGTTCTTCTCCACGCCCCCGAACGACGCGATGATGCGGATCGGCAACCAGTACGGTGGACAAGTGACCGTCGTCCTCGGGGCAATTGCGGCGCTCGCTTTCCTCGCGCACACGGTCGGCACCCGCCCTGCCGTCCGCGCCCTCGCCCTCTGCTTCGCACTCTCGTTCGGCGCTGAGGCGCTCGGTGCCGCGACCGACATCCCGTTTGGCCCGTACGACTACACGGACCGACTCGGCTTCATGCTCGGCGGGCTCGTCCCGTTCAACATCCCTACCTCCTGGTTCTATCTGGCGGTCGCCGCGCTGGGGATGGGCGCGCGCTTCCTCCCGGCGCGCGATGGCGCGACGACCCGGTGGTGGTGGGCCTTCGTCGCCGGGCTCATCCTGACCGGGTGGGATCTCGTGATGGACCCCGCGATGTATCGCACCGAGCATTGGCTCTGGTTCGTGCCCGACCTGAGCGCGGCCTCCGCCTGGGTGCGACTCCTCGGATACGACGGGTATCACGGCATCCCCGTCGCCAACTTCCTCGGCTGGCTCCTCACCGGGACGTTGGTCACGCGCGCGATGCTCGCGGTGATCCCGCCGTCGACGTGGGTGCGCGCCGTCGGGCCGCACGCCTTTCCGAGCATCCTCTTCGCCGCGAACGGGATCCTCCCCATCCTCATCTGCTTCCGCTGGGGGATGGTCTCGGCCGGCGTCGTCGGGCTCTTCGCGATGGGGATCCCACTCTGGCTCGCCCGACGCGCGCCGGCGATCGACCCGGCGATCGAGCCCGCCCCGTGATCGAGCTCCCGCCCCTTCCGGATCAGGCGGGCCCCGAGCCGATGGGCTCCGTCTCCCCCTTCCGACGGACAATGCGGCGGATGACCCGCGCCCTCGCCTCGGACGGGATGATCGGGTTCATGCTCGCCGTCGTGTTCGTCGAGGCGACGGTGCTCGTCCTCTGGCACCGGCAGACGGGGCGCGGACCGGCCCCGATCGAACTCCTCTCGTTCCTCGGCGCCGGCGGGAGCCTGATGGTCTCAATGTACTTCGTGCGCCGCGTGGAGCGTCGACCGCTCGCGTTCGCCTTCGCGCTGCTCTCCGCCCTCGCCTTCCACGCCTGGCACGTCGTGCTGCTCTGGGGCCGCTGAGCCTCGACGCCGGGGTCAGGTCGCGCCGCGGGCGCGGACTTTCATCAGGATCTCGCGCCGCGGCCGCGTCGTCAGCCGCGCGACGGGGCGCACCGCCCCAGGCTCCACCGCCTCGAAGTCGAACCGGCGGGTGAGTCGGGCGATGAAGAGCGCCGCCTCGAGTGTCGCGAAGGCCGCCCCCACGCAGACGCGCGGCCCGAGCCCGAACGGCACATAGGCACCCGGGGTGATCGCGTCCTCTCGGCCATCGAGGAAGCGATCGGGATCGAAGCGCTCCGGGTCGGTCCAGAGCACGCGATGGCGATGGATCGTCCACGGCGCGACCAGCACCATCGTCCCGCGACGCACCCGGCGGCCACCGAGCGTGGTGTCCTCGGCCGCGACGCGCGGGAGGAAGGTGATCGGCGGATAGAGCCGCAGCGTCTCCTTGAAGACCGCCTTGATGAACGGGAAGCGCTTCGCGTGCTCGATGGTGATCGGCCCATCCCCCACGGCGCCGTCGACCTCGGCGCGGATGCGCGCCACCACATCGGGGCGCTGCGAGAGCAGGAAGAAGACCCAGGTCAGCGCACTGGCGCTCGTCTCGTGACCGGCAAGGAAGAAGACCCCGAGCTCATCGATGAGCTCCTCCCGGGTGAACGGCGCGCCGGACTCTGGATCGACGGCGGCGATCGCCGCGGCACAGATGTCGTCCGCCGGCGTGGCATCCGGGGCGAAACGCGGCGCGACCATCGCCCCGATCAGGGCGCGGATGCGCCGGCACGCCTCGAGGACGCGCGGTGGCTGCGGCGTGTGGCGCCACGGCTTGTCGAAGAGGAGCGCCTTCACGTTCACGCTCGCGACCTGCCGTTCGAAGACGGCGAACGCCTCGAAGACGTCGCGGGCAGCGCCCTCGGCGAGCGGCGTCGAGAAGATGGTCCGCGTGATCACGTCGGCGGTGAGATGCCCCATCGCGGCATCGAGGGAGAAGGCCGCGCACGTGGCGCGCTTCCGCTCCAGCCATTGCTCGTGGTCATCGACGGCGGCGTCCATCTGGCCAAAGGCCCGGGCAAGCCGCATATGCGAGAACGCCGGTTCGATCATTCGCCGCTGCCGACGCCACGTTACCCCGCTCGACACGAACATCGCATTCCCGATCAGCGGCGCGACGGCGTCCACCATCAGGTCGTTCTTCGGGAAGATGCCCGCGGGATCGGTGAGCACCTGCGCGACGAGCTGCGGATCGTTCACATAGAGGATCCCCCGACGCGTGATCCCTAAGGGGAGGAGTCGCTCCTCGTAGGCGAGGTCGGGGATCAGCGAAAGGAGGTCTCCCTCCCCCTGCAAGATCACCCGGAGGAGGGAGCGGACCGGGGGGAGCGGGTGCGGGGCCGGCGGCCGATACGACGAGGTCATCGCGCCCTAGCCCGTGCATCCGCGCGCAGCGCGAGGGTGGTCCAGAGCACCCCGAGCATCTCGTTGCCGGCGATGCCGAGCAGCAGGATCGGTGCGACCCCGGCGATGACGAGTCCGACGAAGGCGGCGGCGAGCCCGATACGCCCCCAGAGTGACGCGTGGATGAGCACCATGACCTCCGCGCGCCCGGCCACGACGTAATACGCACCGAGTAGCACCGCCGTCGCGCCGAGCAGCCGCACCCAATGCTCGGTGGTTCGGGCGGTCAGGAGCAGGTCGAGGGTCGGGTCAGGGGCGAGGAGGAGGGCGAGCCCCATCCCGATGCCGTAGACGCCGAACCCGATGAGGCTCCCACCGGCGCGCGTGCGGGCCCGCCGTGCCACGTGCGCGCTCACTCGGCGACCTGCACACGCGGGCTCGCGTCGCGCTGCCCCCACCGCCCGATGCGGATGCGGTGATAGATGATGATCGAGAGCCCGACCGTGAGCGGGACCGCCCAGAGCAACGGATTGAGGGCGGCGTGCGATTCCGCGGGGCCGGTGCGCGGTGTGAAGCGGACGAGGCCGAACGTCATGAAGGCGGTGTAGACCGAGATGCCGGCCCCGACGAGCGCCTTCATATGCTCGATGAGATACGCCCAGCGCACGGGGGCGGTGCGGAAGGCGAAGACGAGGTTCGTCACCCCGGAGGCGACACCGACGATGCTGATTCCCATCATCAGCGGGAGCCCCCGAAGCCACCCCTGCACGGCACAGTTGACCGCCGCGACGATCACGAGCCCCTGCAACGCCAGCTCGCGCGGCGCCCGATTACGTGCGTGCTCCCGCTTATTCCGGACGACGATGAGCCCGTGCCAGGCGAGACTGATCGTCAGGATCGCGAGATAAACCATCATCCAGCCGAAGATACCGGAGACGAGTCGCGCGTCGTCGAGGTGCGGATGGGTGCCGAGTGGGTCGCGAAGCGTGGCAATGCCCATCGCCGCGGCGATCGTCCCGGTCACGAGCATACTGTAGGCGAAGACGAATCCGGCGCGTCGATGCGCGCGACCGCCTTTGCGTGAGAGGACCGCGACCCAGAACAGGACGAGGCCCCAGGCCCCCGTCGCGATGTGTGCGGCGACGAGGCTCTGGAAGGGGGTCACCCGACCCCGGGCTCTGACGAGGCCAACGCCGTCCGTACCGCCTCGGTGCGCGCGCCATCGAAGCAGACCCGACCCACCGTCACTGGCCCGCCGCGCTGTGCGAGATGCATAGCAAAGTACCCCGAATTGGGCGTGAGTCCGAAACACGACCACGATACAGGAATCCACCCCAACACGCCAGCGCTGCACCAGCCGTGATTGAGTTCAGCAGCGTTCGGTGCTACGATCGGCGAATGGTCACGGACGCAAGCCCCGAAGTGCTCATCGTCGGCCTCGGGGCAACGGGGAGTCTGACCCTCCTCGAACTCGCCCGCCGCGGCGTCCACGTCATCGGGATCGACCGCGGCCACCCCCCGCACGACCTCGGCTCGAGCCACGGCCGCTCGCGGATCATCCGCGAGGCGTACTTCGAGGATCCGTTGTACGTCCCTCTCGTGCAGCGCGCCTACGCTGCGTGGCAGACCCTCGAACGGGACGCCGGTACGTCCCTGCTCCGTGTCACCGGCGGGCTCTGCCTCGGTGCCCCGACCTCTCGGCTAGTCACCGGTGCGCTCGAGAGCGCGATGCGGCACCGCCTGCCTCACGAGCAGTTCAACGCCGATGCGTTGCGACGCGCTTTCCCCGCCCATCGCGTTGCGGACGACTGGATCGGGATCCTCGAGCCGCGTGCGGGTATCCTCGATCCAGAACGTTGCATCGCGACCGCGCTTCGGCTCGCGACCCAAGCGGGGGCTACCCTTCATCTCGGCGAGACCGTCACGGGATGGACGGCACATCCCGATCACGTCACGGTGCGCACGACTCGGCGCACGCTGCGTGCCGCCCAACTCATCGTCAGCGCCGGCGGCCGCGCACCCGAGCTGATCCCAGCCCTCGTCCCAGCCCTGACGGTGGAACGGCAGGTCCAGTTCTGGTTCGCTCCGCGGGCGGAGGCGACCGCATTCGCGCCGGAGCGGTTCCCGGTCTTCCTCTCAGAGATCGCACCCGGGACGATCTGGTACGGCTTCCCTGACGTCGGCGACGGCGTCAAGGTCGCGTGGCATCATCGCGCGCCCGGGACCTCGACGCACACGACCCGCGCCGGCGACGTCCGCGCGCCGGCGACCGCGGCGGAGGTTTCGGTGATGCGCGCGCACCTTGCGGCCCACCTGCCGTGGGCGGACGGCATCCTCCGCGGAACCGCCACCTGCCATTACTCGAATACGCCCGACGAGCACTTCCTCATCGACCTAGCCCCTGACACCGATCGGGTCTGGGTCGCGTCCCCCTGCTCCGGCCATGGGTTCAAGTTCGCAAGCGCGATCGGCGAGGTGCTGGCAGATCTCGCACTCGGTGCGACACCGGCGTTCGATTTCACGCCATTCCGCTGGCGTTGATGCGCCGATGACGATCACACCGCCGCGCCCAGCCGTCCTCAGCGTCCAGAGAGCTCGTCGCGACGACTACGGACGTCGGCGATAGCGGGCGCGAGCACCGGATCGGCATCACGCCACAGACGCAAGAGCGCCTCGTACGCCGCGAGTGCGCGTGGCCGATCGCCCTGCTGGGCATAGAGCCCGCCAAGCCGACGGAGCACATCGGGATAGAGCTGGGCCAGGTGCCCCTGCACCGTCACAAAGTCCTCGACCAACCGATAGCGCTCCAGATACACGATGGCGCTATCCCGGCGTCCCGCCATCTCAAACGCGCGTCCCATCCGTTCGAAGTGGTCTCCAAAAGCGGCCGCCGCGAGGGCCCCCGAATCCGCCGCCACACTGGCCCGCAGGGCCGAGAGCGCCGCGTCCCCCTCTTGCGCGGCGAGGGCGATCTCCGCTTCAACGACGCGGCTGATGCCCCACTGATAGAGTCGCTCCTCTGCGGACGCCGCCTGCAGGTTCGACGCGATGAGTGACCGCGACCGTACGACATTCCCGAGCCTCGCATATGCCTGCGCAAAAAGCGCGGTGTTCCGGTCGAGCACGGGACGTCCATCCTCCGGATTCGCCGCGACCAGTGAATCGAGCGCCCGAAGGCCGCGCGCGAAGTCCTTGGATGCAAGCGCGACCGTCAGTATCTCGCTCAGCCGAATCATCGCTGGGTCAGCGGTCGAGGCGTTGCCCGCGCTGTCCGCGACAGCCTGCATAGTGCGACCGAGGGCGACAAAGCGACGGTACTCTCCCTTGGCACCGGCCAGGGCGCGCTCATAGCCGACACCGGTCATCCGAGACATCGATTGCGAGGCCGCCTGCATACGCGTGGCAACGGCTGGCAATGAGTCCACACCACCAATGGCGATGGCGGCCCACGCTCGGGACCGCTCGAGGTAATCCGTATTCGGAAACTCTGCCTCGAGGACCCGAAGGGTGGCCGTCGCCTCAGAGTACTTCCGTTGTCCGAGCTGTGCGTGCAACAGATTCAGCTGCTCCTGAATGATGCGAGCCCCGCCGCGCTCAGCGCGCTCCACCTCCTGCGCAACCAGCACGGACTCCGCCTCGGCGAAGCGGCCGGCGGTGTTGAGCGCGAGCGCGAGATTGTTCCGCGAAGTCCCGGTAGATCGCCGATACGCGGCGATCGCGGCCCGCGTGTTCACCCGGCCGAGAAAAGTCGCTTCGATCTGCTGCCGTTCCGTGCCGACGGTGCGCTCCCGGAACCGATACGCCGCCGCCGCCGCCGCGAACTGCACCGACTCCGCCGACCCCAGATTACCCTCGTACACCGCAATCTTCCGCCAGGCCGACGCGAATGTCGAATCGACCGCGACGGCGGCGCGTAGGTGCTCGAGTCCGCGCTTCCAATCACCGCCGAGATCGCCCAGTTCGACCCCACGCGTGTACTCCCGGAGCGCCGCGAGCGACGCGGTGGTCGCCTCCTCAAGCCGCGGGGCCCGCGCCACCGAGCGCAGCGATTCGCCAATCCGCTCCCGGAGGTCGAGCGCCAATGCATCAATCGCACTCAGCAGCGCCCCCGGACCATCGGCCGCCCGCTGCAGCTCGACGAGGGGCTCCCCTGTTTCGCTGCTGACGAGGCTCGTCGTCACCATGAAGCCCGTCCCAAGCGTCGCGACCTGCCCCGTCACAATGAGCGGGATCCCTTCACGCACCGCGAGTTCACGGGCCGTGGCGAGGGTGAGTGGCGTCGAACCCGGCAGGGTCATCCGCACAAGCGCACCCGCCGCCTCGGATGGGCTGACCAGCCGGATGGCGGTGGATTGTCCAAGTGACGTCCGCATCGCCTGCGCGACCACGCTGCCGAGGGACGAGTCGCTCGACGTGGTCGTGAACTGTCCCACAAGGATGCGTGAATCGGCCTGAATGCGCCCGGCGGAGAGGAGCGACGCGGCGGGGCCCACGCCGAGCTGCCGGAGTACGACATAGCCGCCGACGGCGAGGACCACCGCGACCGCGGCGGCGATGCCAGCGAGCCGCGTCCGACGCCAGGAGAGATGGGGACTCGCCTTGATGGCGATGGTCGCCATCGTCCCACGCAGTACGGAGCCGCCCGGCGTGAGCGCAGGCGTCTGCACCAGAGCCTGCCGCGCCATTCGCTGCACATACCAAGTGGCGACCATCAGCGGCAGAGCCAACGCGGCCACGGCGAGGACCAGCGTCACCGTCCAGCGCGGCAGTCCAATCCCGATGACGGCCGCACGCGCGAGGACCCAGGCAGCACCGCTACCGACGACCCACAAACCGAGCACCTTCCCGAGCCGGCGGGGCGTCGCCGCCAACACCGCCGGTATCGCCTCGCGGGCACCGCTCGACCGGAGCGCATCGAGCTGGTGCAGAAACGCCTTCGCGGTCTCCGGCCGGGCTTCTGGATCCTTCGCTAGGCAGGCCATCACGAGCGCGGCCAGCGCCGGGTCCACCCCGACACGAATCGCTTCGAGCGGAGGTGGAACCTCGCTCAGGTGGGCCTGGAGGAGCTGGTACACCGCCCGACCATGGAAGGGGGGCGTGCCGGCCAGCAGCTCGTATGCCATACAGCCAAGCGCGTACAAATCAGCGCGGTGATCGGTCGCCGGATCACCCGTGGCCTGCTCCGGCGCCATATAGGCCGGCGTGCCGATGGCGGTCCCGAGCTGGGTGAGTCCCGTCACCGAGGCATCGGGACGCGTCCGGGCCTCGTTCAGCGCCTTGGCGATTCCGAAGTCTGTCACGACGGCGGCCTCGCCCGAGAGGAGGACGTTGTCAGGTTTGATGTCGCGGTGTACGACGCGGCGCCCGTGCGCGTAGACGAGCGCTCGGGCGACGTCTCGCAGCACACTGATGACTTCGGCCTCCGAGAGGGGCCCACGAGCGAGGCGAGCGCGGAGCGATTCCCCTTCGACGAACGGCATCATGTAGAAGGGCACGCCATCGAGGATTCCCGCCGTCAGGAGCGGGACGATGTTCGCCTGCTGCAGCGAGGCGGCGAGCTGGATCTCCCGCTCGAATCGCCCAGTGGAAAGGTGCGCTGCCAGCTCGGGCGAGAGCACTTTGATGACAACGCGACGGCCAAGTCGGACGTCGAGGGCGACGAAGACGCGGGACATCCCGCCCCCACCGAGTTCCCGTTCGATCGTAAATTCGCTGCCAAGGGCGGCCTGCAGCCGGTCGCGCAATTCCATCGAGGGCCTCTGCGATCAGAAGAGAGGGAACCAAACGAGGAGAAGTTACAGACGGAGGTTCCGCCCCGTCGAGGCCTCCCGGCTGGCGCCTCCCGCCATCCGATGCATCTTCGAGGCGCGCCACTTCTCCGGAGCTCTGATGACTGCCTCATCCCGTCTGCGCGCCGCCACCGCGCTCATCCTTTTGGCCCTCGCCGCCGCCCTTCCCAGACAGGGTGGCCACCGCGCCGTCATCGTCGACGAGGGGACGTCGATGAGTGTGGCCGCGTCCCCCGACGGGCGGACCCTCGCCATCGATCTGCAGGGGGCCATCTGGACCTTGCCGGTAGCAGGGGGCACCGCGACGCGGATCACGGACATCGAGCACGATGCACGCCAGCCCAACTGGGCGCCCGATGGCCGGACCGTCGTCTTCCAGGGTTACGACGAGGACGGGTTCGATCTCTGGCAGGTGGCCCGGGATGGAGGCGCGATGCGTCGCCTCACCTGGGGGCCGTACGACGACCGCGAGCCCACGCATTCACCCGACGGGCGTTTCGTCGCCTTCAGCTCGGACCGGTCGGGGAACACCGACATCTGGGTGCTCGAGCTCGAGAGCGGGGCGCTGCGGCAGCTCACCCGCGACACGGGCGACGATTATATGCCGACCTTCTCCCCCGATGGCCGCGAAGTCGCGTTCGTGGGGACACGCGGCGGGAAGATCGGCGTGCACGCCATCACGATCGAGACGGGCGCGGAGCGCACGTTCCCGACCGGCAGCGGACGCGTGGATGCGCCCTCGTGGGGGCCGGGCGGCACGCTGGTGCATCACGAGGGGACGGCGACGATGAGCCGACTCATGCGCGGCGACGCGCCGCTCACGGGCGAGGCGAACGCCTTCCCGTTCCGGACAGGGTGGCTCGGCGCGGAGGAGATCGTCTATGTGGCCGATGGCCGCATCCGGCGGCAGCCGCTCGCAGGGGGCGCGGCGCGCGAGATCCCGCTCCGCGCCACGCTCGAGGTGGTGCGCCCCGCGTACGCGGCACGCCGACGTGACGTGGACGGACGCACCCCGCAGGCAGCGCGTGGGATCGTTGGGCCCGTCATCTCGCCAGACGGCTCGCAGATCGCTTTCGTCGCGCTCGGCGACCTCTACCTGATGCCCCGCGGCGGCACGCCGCGGAACGTCACGCGCGATGCGGCGCTCGACGCCGATCCCTCGTGGTCACCCGATGGGCGCTACCTGGCGTGGGCGAGTGACCGGGCCGGCGATGCGCTCCTCGACCTCTGGATCCTCGATACGCGCACCAACGTGATGCGCCGACTGACAACGGAGCCCACCTCGGCGATGGCGCCGACGTGGTCCCCTGATGGGACGCGGCTCGCCTTCCTCGATGTCGACGGGATCTGGCGCGCCGCGAGCGTCGCGATGGTGGAGGTGGCGACGGGGCGCGTGACAGCGCTACACCCCCAGCTCTTCGGCCCGGGCGCGCCGGCATGGTCGCCCAATGGGCGGCGCGTGCTCATCACCGCGCTCCGTCGCTACTCGGCGCGCTTCCGTGAGGGGACGAACCAACTCCTCTCGATCGCCACCACGGGGGAACCGCCGGTCTGGCACGTCCCGGTGGAGCACCTCTCGATCGACTCGCGCGTCGGCGCCGGCCCAGCCATCTCTCCCGACGGTACGACGATGGCGCTCGTCTACGAGGGACAACTCGCTCTGCTGCCGATCGCCCCCGACGGGACACCGCTCGGCCCACCGCGGCGCGTGACGAGCGAGATCGCGCACGCGCCGAGCTGGACCGCGGATGGTGGCGTGCTGTACCAGGCGAACGAACGGCTGCGTCTGCTCGAGACCAGCACCGGCGTCGCCGTTGACGTGCCGCTCGCGCTCCGCTACTCGCCGCAGCGCCCGACGGGCCGCACCCTCGTGCACGCCGGGCGTCTCGTCGACGGGACCGACGGGCCGGCACGCACCGACGTCGACATCCTGCTCGACGGCAATCGGATCGTCCGCGTGGCGCCGCACGCCGCGCATCCCGCGGGGATGGCGGTGGTGGATGCAACCGGGCTCACCGTGATGCCGGGCCTCATCGAGTACCACACCCACCTGCAGAAGGATTTCGGCGCGAACGCGAACCGCGCGTATCTCGCCTTCGGGATCACTTCCGTGCGGAGCCCCGGGAGTACGCCGTACGAGGCGATCGAGGACCGCGAGGCCGTCGAGGCGGGGACGCGTCCCGGGCCACGCCTCTTCGTGACGGGCTACCTGATGGAGTGGCAGCGCGTCTACTACAAGATGGCGGTGGCGGTGTCGTCGCCTGCGCACCTCACGCGCGAGCTCGAGCGCGGGCGCGCGCTCGGCTTCGACCTGTTCAAGAGTTACGTGCGGATGCCCGACGCGCAGCAGCGGCGGATCGCCGAGTTCGCGCATACGATGGGGGTGCCGGCCGCGTCGCACGAGATCTACCCGGCGGCACGGAACGGGATGGACGGCACAGAGCACACCACCGGGACGAGCCGCCGCGGCTACTCGCCGAAGGCGGCGTCGCTGAACCGGTCGTACGCGGATGTCGCGCAGCTCTTCGCCGCGAGCGGGATGCCGATCACCCCGACCCTCGCGCTGAGCGGCGGCGGACTGCGCGAGCTCTACGCGCGGGTGTCGGGATTGGCCACGGACCCGCGCTTCGCGCTGTACCCCGCGTGGATGCGACAGACGCCGGGCGCAGGGGCCGCGCCGTCAGCCGCCGCCTCAGCGATGGCCGCCGGGGGCGCCGGTGCCGGGGGGCAGATGGTCATGGGGCTCTTCCGCGCCGGCACGCGGGTCGTGGCGGGCACCGACACGCCGAACGCCGCGACACTGCACGGAGAATTGCTGAGCTACGTGCTCGCGGGGATGACGCCGGCGGAGGCGCTCCGCACCGCGACCCGAGATGCGGCGGCGCAGCTCGGCATCGATGCGGGGATCATCGCGCCCGGAAAGCTCGCGGATCTCGCGATCGTCGCGGGGGATCCGCTCACCGACATCACGGCGACGACGCGCGTGAAGTGGACAATCGCCGACGGGCGGGTGTTCGAGGTCTCGCGGTTAGTCGCTCCGTGAACTGACCGCTGGTGGCTTGCCGCTTCTAGCTGTCAGCCTTCAGCGTCACTCCGCCCGCCCGCCTCGCACACCCGGTTCCGCCCCGCGCTCTTCGCCGCATACATCGCCGCATCGGCGCGGGCGATGAGCGACGCGGGTGCCTCACCGGGGGCCGCCTCGGCCACGCCGAAGCTCGCCGTCTGGCGGCCGACGCCGACAAATGCTTGCCGAGCGATGCGCTCCCGGAGCTGCTCCGCGAGCCCCAGCGCTCCGGTGACTGAGGTGTCGGGGCAGACCAGCACGAACTCCTCTCCGCCCCAGCGACCCACCGTGTCACTCAACCGGCCGCGCTGCTGCAGCAGCCGTGCGACGCCGCGGAGTACGTCGTCGCCAGCGTTGTGCCCATAGGTGTCGTTCACCCGCTTGAACGCATCGAGGTCGACGAGGACGACGGAGAGCGGTCGCGTCGGACCGGCGACAGCGAGTTCATCCTCAAGGACCGCCTCGGTTCGGCGGCGACTCGCGACCCCCGTCAGCCCATCCACCAGTGCGAGCCGCGAGAGGCGCTGCTCGACGATGATCGACCGGATGCGCTGCCGTCGCACGACGCTCCCGCTCATGATCGTCAGGAGGAGGATGATGACGAGCTCGACGCTCCGCGTCACATCAGCGAGCGGCGACGGCGGGACGCTCCGAAGCAGAAGGTGGTCGACCCCGAGCGCGAAGAGCCCGGCGATGGTCACCGCCATCGCATTGAAGACCCACCGCCCGAGGTACGGCAGGTGATAGATCAGGTTCCCGGTGAGCATCGCCACGACGAAGCCGTAGGTGGAGCCACGGAAGAGGAGTCCCAGCACCGAACTCGTCATCGCCGCCGTGAGAATCAGGGTCATGTGAATCACCTGCAGCGTCACCGCGGGCTCGTCCGGCGTCCGGCGGCGCAGGCGCCCGATACGGAAGGCGGGGATCGCTGCGGCTCCGACCATCAGGTGCGCCACGCCCAAGACTTTGTACGACCACGCCTGCACGCTGTGCCCCGTCAGAAGGCCTTCAGCGATGCGCAGCAGGTCCATCCGCATCAGCAGGATGAAGACCGGGATGGCGAGCCATCCCAACGCCATCACCGACGTGGCGCTCTCCACCTGGAGCTGGCGCCGCACGTCGTGTCGCTCTGCCGGCCCGAGCGCATCCAGCACTTGCAGCTCGTCGAACTGCTCCGCGAGTGCCCGCCACCATTCCCTCCATCCATCGGCGCTCGCCGGAATGCCGGCGGCGACTCGCGCGCGCGGCGTGGAAGGGATGGGGCGAGTCGGGCGCGTCGGTGGGACGCCAGGGGTGGGCATCACGGCGGTAAGGTCGCCGGGCCCACCCGAACGCGCCAGCAGGATGGCGGGAGCACCACGTCACGACGAAGCGACGACGACTCATTCCCGGTGACACCGCCGACGGGCGCGGGACTCGGGCGGCCGGGAGTGCGTCGTCGCGGCCAGCAGACCCACTTCGACCCTACCCTGGCCCCCCTCGCGAGAGTAGCTTTCCCGATTCGCGCGAGTAGCTCAGCTGGATAGAGCGTCGGCCTCCGGAGCCGAAGGTCGTGGGTTCGAATCCCGCCTCGCGCATGCCCGCTCCTCGGGCCTCGTCACCTGTCGTCGTCGCGCCTCCGTGCCCCCGTGCGGGCGCCCCCACGGACGAGCGCCACCCCCACGGCCCATCCCGCGTGGATACCCCCTCCCTCCGCCGCCTCCCGGCGACCGACCTGCAGGCCCTCGCTGAGACGCTCGGGATTCCCGCGCCGTCCCTGATGTCGCGCGCCGACTGCCTCGACCGAGTGCAGCGGGGGCTCCTGCTCCGCGGGGACCCGCTTATCGCGGAGGGGACCCTCGAGCTCGTCCCGCAGGGACACGGGTTCCTCCGGAGCCCGGATCACAGCTATCTCACGAGCCCGGACGACATCTACGTAAGTCAGGCGCTGATCCGGCGGTTCGCCCTTCGGACGGGCGATGTCCTCCGCGGGTCGATGCGACCACCACGCCACGCCGACCAGTTCCTCGCGCTGCATCGGCTTGAGTCGGTGAACGGGCAGCCGCCGGAGACGATCGCCTCACGCATCGGATTCGACGCGCTCAAGCCGAAGTACCCCGACCAGCGCCTCCGGCTCGAGTCGCAGTCCGGCGGGCTGTCGATGCGCCTCGCCGACCTCATCGCGCCACTCGGCAAGGGGCAGCGCGGCCTCATCGTGGCGCCGCCGCGCGCGGGGAAGACGCTACTGCTCCAGCGGATGGCGAACGCGATCGCCGAGAATCATCCCGAGGTCGTGCTCATCGTCCTGCTGATCGACGAGCGCCCGGAGGAGGTCACCGACTTCATCGCGACCTGCCCGAGCGCCGAAGTGGTCGCCTCGACCTTCGACGAGACGCCGAAGCGCCACGTACAGGTGGCGGAAATGGTGATTGAGAAAGCGAAGCGGCTCGTCGAGGCGGGGCGAGACGTCGTCATCCTCCTCGACTCGATCACGCGCCTCGCCCGCGCCCACAACGCGATCATCCCGATGTCGGGGAAGATCCTCTCGGGGGGCGTCGATGCGAAGGCGCTCGAGCGGCCCAAGCGGTTCTTCGGTGCCGCGCGCCGCATCGACGGCGGCGGCTCCCTCACCATCGTCGCGACGGCGCTCGTCTCGACGGGGTCGCGGATGGACGAGGTGATCTTCGAGGAGTTCAAGGGGACGGGGAATATGGAGATCGTCCTCGACCGCGACATCGCGAATCGACGCATCTACCCCGCCTTCGAGATCAACCGCTCCGGCACCCGGAAGGAGGAACTCCTCCTCTCCGAGAAGGAACGGAACCGGATCTTCCTGCTCCGCCACTTCGTCGGGGGTATGGCGCCGGACGACGCGGTGCAGTTCATCCTCCGTCGGCTCACACAGACGGCGTCGAACCTGGAGTTCTTCACGCGTATGGCGGAGGGGGCGTGACGGCGACCTGGCGCCGCCGCTGGCTCGCGATCGACCTCGGCGACCGCCGCATCGGGCTCGCCGTGAGCGATCCACTCGGGATGATCGCGTCTCCCGCCGGGCACCTGCTCCGCCGCCCCGGCAAACGCCCGCCGCTCACCGCACTCCTCGACCAGGCCGCCGCACTCGCGGCGGAGGGGTTCGTGGTCGGCCTGCCGCTCGACGCCCAGGGGGAAGACACGCCGCGTGCCGGTGAGGCGCGACGCCTCGCGCACGAGCTGCAGGTGCGCACGGGACATCCGGCGGAACTCGTTGACGAGCGCTTCACGACGGCCGCCGCGCTCCGGGCGGTCCAGGTGATGGAAGGCTCCACGCGGGGCCGGAAGGGTGATGTGGATGCGATGGCCGCGACGATCCTGCTGCAGCATGCCCTCCGCACCTTCGCCTCCGCCGACGCGCGTGCGATCGATCTCGCGTCCGGGGCCGCTACCGTCGATTTGGAGCACGCCGATGGCTGAGCGTCGCGTCGGGATGGCGCGCGTCCTCCTGGTCGCCCTGACGCTCGCCCTCTCGGGCTGCGCCACCGGCGACGACACGGAGGTCGTGCTCACGATCCGTCCCGGTTCGAGCTTCCGTGAGGCAGCCGACTCCCTCGCCGCCCACAGGGTGGTGCGATTCCCGCGCCTCTTCGGGTTCTACGCCGCACGCCGCGGCCGGGACCGCTCGACCCGCTACGGGATGTACGTGATCCGTCGCGGGGCGAGCTGGAACGGGATCCTCCACGCGCTGCAGACGGGCGAGGAGATCATGAACCGCGTGACAATCCCCGAAGGCTGGCCGCTCTGGGAGACGCTCCCCGTCCTCGCGAAGACTCTCGAACTCCCGCTCGACTCGCTGGAGGCGGCGGTCCGTGATCCAGCGCTCCTGGCCCGCCTCGGCATCCCGCGGCGTGTCGAGACCACCGAAGGGTATCTCTTCCCCGATACCTACGATTTCCCGAAGGGCGTCACGGCCCGCGAGGCGGTGGAGCTGATGGTGCGTCGCTTCGAGTCCCGCTGGGACCCTGCCTGGGATGCGCGACTCGCGGCGCTCAAGCAGACGCGCCACGAGGTGGTGACCCTCGCCTCCATCGTCGAGAAGGAGGCGGTGAAGGATGCGGAACGCCCGATCATCGCCGGCGTGTACCGCAACCGCCTGCGCATCGGGATGGCGCTGCAAGCCGATCCCACCGTGCAGTACGCGCTGCGGCAGCGCCCCGGCCGCGTGCTCCTGCGCCACCTGAAGGTCGACTCGCCGTACAACACCTATCGGAACCCCGGGCTCCCGCCCGGCCCAATCGCCGCGCCTGGGCTCGCGAGTCTGAAGGCGACGCTCTTCCCCGCCGCGGTGCCGTACCGATTCTTCGTCGCGCATCCCGATGGACACCACGAGTTCCGAAAGACCTACGCGGAACACCTCGAGGCGATCGTGATGGTCCGCGAGGTCGCGCGGCGCGATTCGATCGCGCGGGCTGATTCCATCGCCAGAGACTCGGTCGCGCGGCGGGACTCCCTCGCGCGCACCGAACCCTCACCCACTCCATCGCCCGCACCGCCGCGCTGAGCGCGGGCGGCGACCGACGCGGTCAATCGCCCTGCAAATCGGACCGGAGCAGGATTGCGTCGCGGAGGTAGAGGTGCCGAATCTCGCCCCGTTGCCGTGACGTCTCCACGTGCAACAGCACACGCAGGCACCGCGGCAGCGCATCGACGACGGGAAGCTCCTGCGCGCAGAGGAGCGGGATATCGGTCCATCCCATCTGCCGGGCCGCATACGCCGGGAACTCGCTCACGAGGTCCGGCGTCGCGGTGAAGACGGCCGAGATCACATCCGCGGGCGCGACGTCGTTCTCATCGAGGATCGCCTCCAGCAGCTCGCGCACTGCGGCCCGGATGAGGACGGGCTGGTCAGCGGTGACGGTGGTGGCGCCGCGGATGCCGCGGACGCTGCGCAGAGGAGACGAGAGCGGAGACACGTCGGCGGAAGATGACGCCGGACGCCGGGTTCGTCTACCGAGATGGCACCGAGTTGGCGCCGAGACGGGCTAAGTTGGAGGATGTCATCCTCCGCCGTCATCTCGACCCGAGGGAGCCGCCGCTGGCAGGGCGGGCATCCCTGGATCTTCCGGTCCGACCTGATCACGCCCTCCGATGCCCCGGCCGGCGCGGTCGCCGTGCGTGATCCGCAGGGGCGGCCGCTCGGCACCGCACTCTGGAGCCCCGCCTCGGAGATCGCACTGCGCTTCGTGAGCCGCGACACCCTCGGGCGGCTCGACGTGGACTGGTGGCGCACACAGATCGGCGCGGCGGTCGCGCGGCGGGATGGGCTGCTTGACGGCGAGACGACCGCGTGCCGACTCGTGCACGGCGAAGGGGACGGTCTCCCCTCGCTCGTGGTGGACCGGTTCGACCGCTGGCTCGTCGTGCAGCTCCTCTCCGCGGGCCTTGAGGCGCACCGCGCCGAGATCGTCGACGCGCTCCGCGCGCTCCCCGGCATCGACGGGATCCTCGCGCGGAACGACGCGAGCGTGCGGGCGCGCGAGGGGCTCGCGCGCGTCGTGGAACCACTCGTCGGCGCCGTACCGGAGACGATCGAGGTCCGCGAACACGGCGTCCGATACCTCGCAGCCCCGCACACCGGGCAGAAGACGGGCGCCTTCCTCGACCAGCGCGAGGCGCGCCGGCTCGTCGGCGGGATCGCCCGCGGCGCGGCGCTCGACCTGTTCAGCTATCACGGCTCGTTCGCGCTGCACCTCGCCGCCCGTGCCGCGACGGTGACCGCGGTCGATGTCTCCGCCGCCGCGTTGGAGCGGGTCGCCGAGAACGCCGCACGGAACGCACGGACGAACATCACCGCCGTCGAGGCCGACGTCTTCGACTTCCTCCGGGCCGAGGAACGCCGCGGCGCGCGCTACGAGACGATCGTGCTCGACCCGCCGGCCTTCGCCAAGAATCGGGCCTCGATCGCCGGGGCGTTGCGGGGCTACAAGGACCTGAACCTCCGCGCGATGCGCCTCCTCGCGCCGGGCGGGTGTCTCTACACCGCGAGCTGCAGCTACCACGTGCGACGCCACGACTTCCTCGCGATGCTCGAGGCGGCGGCGGCGGACAGCGGCCGGCGCATCGTGCTGCGCGCGCTCACCGGCCAGCCGCTCGACCACCCCGAGGTGCTCACGATCCCGGAGACGGGCTATCTGAAGGGCGCGCTCCTCGAGGCGGGGGACTGACGCCAGCGACCGCGGCGAGTCCGGTGCGACGTCGTGATCGGTGACGGTGGACCGGTCAGTGCTGGCACCCGGGGCACCAGTAGGTCGTACGGCCTCCCTGTGTGAGGATCGCGATTTGGGTGCGACATCGCCGACACGGGCTGCCCGCGCGATCGTAGACGCGCCACGGGGCGGTGCGCGTGCCCGTCCGGTAGCGACCGAGGTGTGCCACACCGTCGGCGAGCGCCGCACGGATGCCCCGGAGGAGTCGAGCGACCTCTGATGCCTCCAGCGTGCCCACGCGTCGTCGCGGATCGAGACGCGCGCGCCAGAGCGCTTCCGCCGCGTAGATGTTCCCGAGCCCGGCGAGGATGCGCTGGTCAAGCAGGGCCTGCTTGATCGCCGTCCGTCGTCCCGCGAGCCGGGCACCGAGCTCCGCGGCGGTGAGCGTCGGATCATCCGCCTCGGGCCCGAGGGCGAACGTCGGCGGCGCCGCAGGCGTGTGCACGGTGACGGTGCTCAGCGCACGGGGGTCGGTGAGGACGAGGCGACGCCCATCGGTGCACCGGATCGCGAATCGTGCGAACGACGGGAGCGGCTCCCCGGCTGCGTCGACCACCCAGTCGCCGTCGAGCCGGAAATGCACGACCAGGATGCACCCATCATCCAGATGGAGGAGCTGTGACTTCCCACGACGCGTGACCGCCGAGATCCGGCGTCCGCGGCACCGCCGCCGCTCGGCGAGGGTCCACCGACGGGCGATGCTCGGGTGCAGCACGTCGACGGCAGCGATCGCCCGCCCCACGACGGCTCGGCGCGCGATCCGTGCGGCGGCCTCGACCTCCGGCAACTCCGGCATCACGTTCCTCCGAGTCGATGGCCTGATGTGGAAAGATGTCGAGATGCGCAGGGGTTGTCGCATCGCCGATTGAACGTAGCTTGTGCAGAGACTCCCCACGTTCCCTCGACGCGCCCCTCATGGCTCTCTCGTCGCATCCACAATCGCTGCGCCAGGAGTATCTGCGCTACGTGGAGCGAGAGGTCGAGGACTACAAGAGCTCGGTGTCGCGCGAGTTCCTGTATGGCATCGCGGCAGAGGCGGCGCGCACGCTCGACGAGGGCGCGCAGCTCGGGATGCGCGAGGTGATGCTCGCCGATGAGGTCGACAAGATCATCGCGCGCCGGCTGCGGCTCCCAACCTTCGTGACGTGGCGACGCCGGCGCGAACGGAACGCGAGCGAGCTCCAGCGTCCCGAGCATTGGGGACTCCGGCCCGACACCCCGCTGACGCACGCGCTGCCGATGACTCGGCAGACCTCATCGGTGCTCGTGGCCGGCGCGCGAATCGAGGGGTCCGCGCTCTACCTCGCGGCGAACGGCTGCGAGGTGACGGCGATCGAACCCGAGGTCGCGGTGGTGAATCGGGTGTTGCTGATGGCGCGCGACAACGGCCTCACGGAGAAGGTGCGCGGGTTCGCCGCGGACCTCGTCAGCTTCACCCCCGATGGCCCACTCGGCGCGGTCATCTGCACGCCGGCCGCATTCGCTGGGCTCTCGACGATCGAGCGCGAACGGGTGTTCCGTCTCCTGCAGGAAGCGACGACCGACGGGGGCGTGCACTTGATCGAGACGATTATCGCGGGCCAGGCGGTGCTGAGCGAGGAGGAGCTCCGGTCGCGGTACGACTCCGGCTGGCAGATCTCGCTCGTCCCGGAGCCGGGCGCGACATCGACCTTCGTGGCGAAGAAGTTGGTGGCCTGAGGGCGTTCCGCCGTGTGTCATCCTGCGACACCCCGGTTGATCCGATCGGGAGGATGCCGCCTAAATAGTTACAGTAGAACAACTTGCGCCACTACGGTGACCGCAGAGCCCTCACGCCTATCTTCTATGATAAGTGCGTAAGGGTCGGCGAGCCGCCGGCCCGTCCCTGAGCAGAGGACGAAGCGGACATGGACCAGATCACCCAGTTATCGGCGTCCGACGAACCGATCGGCATCATCATCTCCACCGGCCTGACCCCCGAGCCTGCGCCGCGGTTCTCAGCGTACGTCTGGGGCCCGGTGCCGGACGACGCGCCAGACGCCGAGGCGAGCGGGACGAATCGCGCCGCCTGATGCGGAGGTAGTTCGCCGCACGAGTTCGACGAGGAGCTCTCGCACTGATTCGCTTTCACGCAGCGCTTCGAGCGCGCGGAAGCTGTCCGCATCACACCATCCAGAAAAACACAAAGGGGACCGGCCGTAGCCGATCCCCCCGTGTGAACGCGACAGCCGCTTACTTCTTCTTCGCGGCCTTCTTCGTCGCCTTCTTCGCAGCCTTCTTCTTGGCAGCCATGGTACTCGCTCCTTGAAAGGAGTGGTGTGTCCCGGCCGATCCCCCGGTGGATCGGTGGGTCCGGAAAGCGCGTCCGCTGGTTTGGAATCACGATTTCCTACCCACTTCATAAGACTTTTCGTCCGCGCTGTCAACACCTCGCGACGAACTCGTTGCCAACGTCGCGTGCCACCGCGATCATTTCTGCACCCCTCGGACGTGAGTGCAACGATGGCGCGGGTCATCATCGACGGTCGCGAATGCGACGTCGCGGCAGGCGGAACGATCCTCGATGCGGCGCGCGGCGCGGGCATCGAGGTGCCAACCCTCTGCTGGTATCCAAAGCTCCCGACAGTCGGCAACTGCCGCATCTGTCTCGTCTCCGTCGAGGGGGAGAAAAAGTTGCTCCCCGCGTGCGCGACGCCCGCCGCCGATGGGATGGTGGTGCACACCGAATCGCACGCTGCCGTCGAGAATCGCCGCGCGGTCCTCTCGCTCCTCCTCGAGCGCTACCCCGCGGAGACGATCCCCGCCAACGGCGGCCGCAACGAATTCGAGGCGCTCGTCCATCGCTACGACGTGCCGCGCACCCGCTCCGGCGCGCTCCCGCTGCGCGCGGGCGACGAACGCCCATCCGATCCCATCATCACGCACGACATGAGCACCTGCATCCTCTGCACCCGCTGCGTGCGAGCCTGCGAGGATATCCAGGTGGTCGGCGTGCTCGAGGTCGCGGAGCGCGGCGAGGGCACGGCGATCATCGTCGGGGCCGACGGGAATCCGGAGCACGCCGGATGCACTTGGTGCGGCGAGTGCGTCCGCGTCTGCCCGACCGGCGCCATCCACGACATCCTCCCGATGGCGAAGCTGCGCGCCGGCACGCTCGAGGCACCCGCGGAGACGGTCCGCTCGGTCTGCCCCTACTGTGCCGTCGGCTGCCAGCTCGACCTCGAGGTGCACGCCGGCCAGGTGGTGCGCGTCCGCTCGCCGTGGATCGAGGAGGAGACGCCGAACCAGGGATCGACCTGCGTGAAGGGACGCTTCGGCACCGACTTCGTGTTGCATCGCGATCGCCTGACCACGCCGCTCATCCGCCGTGGGTGGACCCGCGGGACCGACGGGGTCTGGCGCTTCGATCCGTCGCACCCTGACATCGCCTCGTGGCCGCGTCGCGGCGGACCGTGGGTCGCCGTCGAGGACGAGGGGCACGCTGCGAAGGACCATCGGCCGCGCACGAACCCGCTCCGTCGGCGCGATGGCGGCGCCGAGGAGGCGCTCGGCGACCCGCGCGACCGCATCGCGACGCCACCCGACTGGTTCGCTCCGTTCCGCGAGGCCACGTGGGAGGAGGCGCTCGAGCTCACCGCCCAGGAACTCGCGCGCCTGCGCGACACGCACGGCCCATCGAGCCTCGCGACCTTCCAGAGCGCCAAGTGCGCCAACGAGGAGAATTACATCCTCCAGAAGCTCTTCCGCGCGGGCATCGGCACCAACAACGTCGACCACTGCACGCGTCTCTGTCACGCCTCCTCCGTGAGCGCGATGCAACGCGCGCTCGCCACCTCGGCTGCGTCCGGATCGATGCGCGAGGTGGAATACGAATCCGAGGTCATCTTCCTGCTGGGCGCCAACACGACCGAGAGCCATCCGGTGTTCGGCGCGGCGCTCAAGCGGGCCCTGAAGCGCGGGGCGACGCTCATCGTCGCCGACCCACGCCGCATCGAGCTCGCCGCCCGCGCCGACGTCCATCTGCAGATGATCCCCGGGACCGACGTGGCCCTGCTGAACGGGATGCTGCATCACGTGCTCGCGAAGGGGCTCGAGGACCGCGCCTTCATCGCGGCCCGGACCCGCGACTTCGACGCGGTCCGCGCCGCGGTGGCGCCCTACACTCCCGAAATGGCCGCGGCGATCACCGGTGTCCCCGCCGATGCGATCCGTCGCGCCGCGGAGGCCTACGCCCGTGGCCCGCGCTCCGCGACGCTCTGGGCAATGGGGCTCACGCAGCATCATACGGGGACCGACATCGTCACCTCGCTGCTGAACCTGATGCTCGCCTGCGGGATGATCGGCCGCTGGGGCGCGCCGATGATCCCGATTCGCGGGCAGAACAACGTCCAGGGTTCCAGCGATATGGGGGCGATTCCCTTCGCCTTCACCGACTACCAGCGCGTCGACGATCCGGCGGTCCGCGCCGCCTTCGCGGCGGCGTGGCAGGTCCCGCCCGAGCGGCTCGACCCGACGGTCGGGCGGAAAGTCACCGAGATCGTCGGCCACGAGTCGCCGGTGCGCGGCCTCTACATCATGGGGGAGAACCCCATCATCTCCGACCCGGATGTCGCGCACGCCGAGGACTGGTTCCTCGGTCTCGACTTCCTCGCGGTGCAGGACCTCTTCCTCACGGAGTCCGCGCGGTGCGCGGATGTGGTGCTCCCCGGCGCGAGCTTCGCGGAGAAGGACGGCACCTTCGTGAACACGGAGCGTCGCATCCAACTCTCGCGGAAGGCGGTCGACCCACCGGGACAGGCACGCGGCGACCTCGACATCGTCCTCGACCTCTCGCGTCGCCTCGGCGTCCACGCGCCGTACACGACCGCCGCCGAGGTCTTCGACGAGATCGCGCGCGTCACGCCGAACTGGCGCGGCGTCTCGCACGCCCGCCTCGCGGCGCGGGTGGGCGGGCTCCAGTATCCCGTCCCCGACGGCACACACGAGGGAACGGCGTTCCTCTTCGCCGACCACTTCCCGACGACCGACGGCCTCGCGCGCTTCCATCCGGTGGCCTACCTGCCGCCCGCCGAGCTGCCCGATGCCGAGTTCCCGTTCTTCCTGAACACGGGGCGGCAGATGTATCACTGGCACACCGGGACGATGACGCGTCGCAGCACCGCGCTCGACGCGCGGGAAAGCACGCCGACCCTCGAGCTCAATCCGGTCGACGCCGCCGACCTCGGCGTGGCCGACGGGGACGAAGTGCAGGTGACGTCACGCCGGAACACCATCCGCGTGCACGTCCGGCTCTCCGAGCGCGTGGCGCGCCGACAGGTCTTCCTGCCGATGCACTACCGCGAGGCGGCGGCGAATCTGCTCACGAACCCGGCGCTCGACGGTCCGTCCGGGATCCCGGAGTTCAAGGTGTGCGCGGTCCGGGTGGATGCGCTTTCCCCGGTGGCGGTGTCGGGCGATCATTAGGGGTTGATGGTCCCCACCCCGAACGACGAGTCTCCCGGTGCGCGCACTGGTCAAGGCAGGTCCCACCGAAGGGTTCGAGCTCCGCGACGTCCCCGTCCCCACCATCCGCGAGGATGAAGTCCTGATCCGCGTCCGGGCGGCAGGGGTCTGCGGCACGGACGTGCACATCCACGACTGGGACGCCTGGGCGCAGGGGCGCTGCCGTCCCCCCTTCACCGTCGGACACGAGTTCTCCGGCGTTGTCGAGCGCGTCGGCGGCCTCGTCACCAGCGTGCAGGTCGGCGACCGGGTGACGGCCGAAGGGCACATCGTGTGCGGACGCTGCCACCTCTGTCGCACGGGGAACGCCCACGTTTGCCCGGAGACGAAGATCATCGGGGTGGATCGTGACGGCGCCTTCGCCGACTATATCGCGATGCCGGCGAGCAACGCCTGGCATCTCGACCCGGCGGTGAGCTTTGCCATCGGGGGCATCCACGACCCGATGGGGAACGCCTTCCACACCGCACTCCACGGGACGCAGCTGCCCGGTGCGACGGTGCTCGTGACGGGGTGCGGCCCGATTGGGATCTTCGCCGTGGGGATCGCGAAGGCGGCGGGCGCCTCGGCGATCATCGCGAGCGACGTCAACCCGACGCGCCTCGCGTTGGCACGCCGGATGGGCGCGACCGCGGCGGTGACGCCGGCCGAGGCCGCCGAGGCGGTGCGCGCCGCGACGCACGGGCTGGGCGTGGACGTCGTCCTCGAGATGAGCGGCGTCCCCGCAGCGATCCACCAGGCGTTCGCGCTCGTGCGCGTGGGCGGGCGTGTGCAGATGCTCGGGATCCCCGCCAAGCCGATGGAGGTGGACTTCGCCACCGAGGTGATCTTCAAGGGGATCACCGTGTACGGCGTGGTCGGACGCCGGATGTACGACACTTGGATCGAGATGACGCAGTTCCTGCGTGCCGGCCAGTTCGATCCGACCGCGGCGATCACCCACACCTTCCCGCTGGAGCGGCACGCCGAGGCGATCGCGGCGATCAAGTCGGGGGAGGCGGGGAAGGTGATCTTCGAGGTGTCAGGGGACAGGTGACAGGGGTCAGGGAACAGGGATAACCAATGAATCAGCCGTTCAAGAACGAATTGCAGGCGGGGCTCGACGCCCTCAAGGCCGCGGGCACCTACAAGCGGCTCAACCATCTCGCCTCGCCGCAGGCGGCGCGGGTCCAGATGGAGGGCCGCGGTGAAATCCTGATCCTCTCCTCGAACAACTACCTCGGGCTCTGTGACGAGCCGACAGTGGTCGAAGCGGGGATTCAGGGGCTACGTGACTTCGGCGCTGGGACCGGGAGCGTCCGGTTCATCTGCGGGACCTTCACGGTCCACCGCGAGCTGGAGACGGCGCTCGCGCGCTTCGTCGGCACCGAGACGGCGATGAGCTTCGTCTCCGCCTGGAACGCGAACGAGGGGCTCACCGCCTCGATCGTCCAGGCCGGGGACTTCGTCATCTCCGATGCCCTGAACCACGCATCGATCATCGACTCGATCCGGCTTGCGAAGGCGATCACAAAGTGCACCACCGCCGTGTATGCCCACAGCGACCTCGATGACCTCGTGGCCAAGCTCAAGGCGAACGCCGGCGCGCGGCGGCGGATCATCTGGACCGATGGCGTCTTCTCGATGGAAGGGAGCGTCGCGAAGCTGCCGCAACTGCTGCAGATCGCCCGCGACCACGACGCCATCCTCGTGATGGACGACTCGCACGCCACCGGCGTGCTGGGCGCGACGGGCCGGGGTACGGCGGAGCATTTCGGCGTGGTCGGCGAGGTGGACATCATCACCAGCACCCTCGGCAAGGCGCTGGGCGGCGCAGCGGGCGGGTTCGTCGCGGGCCCCGCCGCGCTCTGCGACACGCTCACGCAGCGCTCACGGCCGCAGCTCTTCTCGAACGCGCTCCCGCCCACGGTGGCCGCGAGCGCGCTCGCCTCGGTGGAGTTCATCGAGCAGCACCCGGAACGCGTGACGCGCCTGCACGAGAACGCGCGCTACTTCCGCGCTGCTATCCGGGAGGCCGGATTCTCCCCACTCGATGGCGAGACACCGATCGTCCCGATCATCATCGGCGAGACGGCCGATGCGATCCGGATGAGCGAGCTCCTCCTCGCCGAGGGGATCTTCGTGACCGGCTTCGGCTTCCCCGTGGTGCCGCAGGGCACGGCGCGGCTCCGCTGCCAGATCTCGGCGGCGCACACACGCGACGACCTCGACCACGCGGTGCGGAGCATCCGGAAGGTCGGGCTCGCGACGGGCGTGATCCGGTAGCGCGCTGCGGCGGGTCCTCGCGCACTGAGAGCGCGCGGGCCGCCGCATCCCGGGCGCATCAGCGACCCGCACGCAGACGCCCACGCAGACGCCCACGCAGACGCCCACGCAGACGCCCACGCAGACGCCCACGCAGACGCCCACGCAGACGCCCGCACGCACACGCCCACGCAGACGCCCGCACGCACACGGGGCCGCCGGCGATCCGCCGGCGGCCCCGTAGCACATCCACATCGACCCGCTGCGATTACTTCGCGGCCTTCTTCTTCGCCGGGGCCTTCTTCGCCGGCGCCTTCTTGGCCGTCACCGGCTTCTCAGACGGCGCAGCGGCCTTCTTGGCCTTCGCGCGTCCCTTCTTCGGCTCGTCGGCCACGGGCTCCGCCGCGGCGGTCGCCGGTGCCGGCTCATCGACGACGCCGAGGAGGAGCAGGCTCGGGGGCACCGCCGCCTTGGCAGCCGCACGCCCACCGCGCGTGTTCGGCGCGGAGCGCGGCCCCATCCCACGCGGGGCGGGCGCGGCCGGCGCGGCGACCGGCGTCGCCGCCGCCTCCGCACTCGCCAGCTGGTCGGCGATGCTCGGACCGCCCGAGGAGGCCAGCACCTCGAAGCTCTCGCCGCGCTTCCGGAGATCGAGGATCCCGGCATCGTGCGCGTCCTTCAGGATACGCGTGAAGTTCCGCTCGGAGAGCGACTCGCTGTCGCGCGCCAAGAGCGCCCGCGCCTCCGCGCGGACGCGCTCGGCGAGCACGGGCGCATCGCCGCGCGCCACCGCTGCGACCGCACGCCGCACGAGGTCGAACGCCTCGTCGCGCGTGAGACGCAGTCCCTCGGCGCCGATCGAGGCATCGACGGCTGGGGCCTTCGGGGACGGCTTCTGCGCCCCGCTGCCGGCCGGCGTCTCAGTCGCGACCGTGTCAGCCGCCGGGCTCTCGCCCGTCGACTCCGACGGCTCGCCGGTGCGCTCACGATCGCGATCCCGGCCGCGACCGCCGCGCCCGCGGCGCCCACGACGACGCCCCCCCTCGCGCTCCTCACGCGGTTCTCCCGCGGCAGGACGCTCGGCGCGCTCCGTCGGGGCAGCGCCCGCCTTCGACGCGGCCGGGCCGACCTCGAGCTGCCCGTTCTCGAGCTTCACCACGTGGAGCAGCCCCTTCTGCGAGGCCTCGAGGCAGAAGCGCGAGAACTTCGCCATCCCGAGATTCTTCTCATCGAACGACGGGTCGATCTCGACCATCACCTGCTTCAGGCGGTCGGAGCGCATCACATCGCCGTTGCGCTGCATCCGCGTGATCGCCTCGGTGACGAGCTCCCACGGATCCCACTTCTTCTGCTCCGCCTCGTCGCCCGACTTCACGAGGCCGGCGAGCGCGTTGTAGGAGTAGTACTCGTCGCAGTTCTGGACGAGCAGGTCGCTCGACGACTCCCGGATTCCGACGCCAATCACGTACTTCCCGTACTCCTTGAGCTTGAGCACGAGCGACGAGAAATCGGAGTCACCGGAGAGGAGGATGAAGGTCCCGATCTCCGGCCGCGTGAAGACGAGCTCCATCGCGTCGACGGCGAGGCGGATGTCGGTCGCGTTCTTCTTCGAGCTGCCGTAGGCCGGCGCGAAGATGAGGTCGATCGACGACTCGGAGAGCGGAACGATGTACTGTGGATAGCGACGCCAGTCGGCGTACGCGCGCTGGACGGCGACCTTCCCCGAGATGATGGAGCTGCTGAGGAGGTTCCGGAGCTCCGTCTGCAGGTCGGAGCGGATCCCCATCGTGACGTTGTCGAAGTCGATGAGGAGCGCCGCGTTCGGCGCGTGGGGATGGCCGGGTGTCTCGGCCTGGGGGCCCCGATGGAGGGGAGCCACCGCGACGCGCCCAGGGCGCGCCGAGTGATGCGGACGATGTGACATGCTGTTCCTTGGCGCCTCGCGCCATGGGAGTGATGAGGCGCGGGGGCGATCGCGCGCAGCCGCTCGTCCGGACCCACAGGTCCCGGAAGATGCCGCTGGCGCAGCCGCGCACCCGCTCGAGGCACCGCTCACGGGCCAGGCGTCGGGCCCCCCGATCCGGGGGACCGCCACGCCGCCGTCCGCGGCAACCTCTGCGAGGAAACCTAGTGAGAGGCAACGTAAATGACAGGTGGGCCGCCACTTCGACCCGATGCACCGGTACGGAACGGACCGTAGCTTACGGGTGTGTCACTTCGACCCACCTGGGCGCCACGACGTCCGCTCCCTTTCAGGACCCGGCTCCTCGTCGTCCTGACGATGCTCGCTCTCGTCCCCGCGCTCCTGCTCACACTGGCGTGGAGCGGGATGGCAGCGCGTGTCCTGCCGATCGTCGGCGGGATCGGCGCGTGGGAGGCGGTGGTGCGCACGGGAGATGCCGCCATCGAGGCCGCTCGCACGCAGCCGGGCACCCCCGACGCGACCGCAGCGCTCGACGCGCACGCCGCCTTGCTCGACGCGTCCGCGGTGCAGGCCCGTCGGACGGCGTTCCTCGGTCAGCGGGTGATCGGCGCGGTCCTCATCGTCGGGCTGTTGCTGCTCGTGGTGCTCGGTATCGTCACCTGGCGCGTCGCGGGCCACCTGAGTCGCCAACTCTCACGTCCGCTCGACGAGCTCGTGGGATGGACCGACCGGATCGCGCGCGACGCCCCGCTCCCATCGGACGCCGAGGTCACGGTGCGCGGTGCCCCGGAGTTCGGGGTGCTGCGTGACGGGATGCGACGGATGGCCGCAGAGCTCGAGGCGGGCCGCCGGGCGACGGTCGAGGCCGAGCGGCTCGGCGCCTTCCGGGAATCGGCGCGCCAGGTCGCACACGAGCTGAAGAATCCGCTCACCCCCATCCGCTACGCCGTGGCGACCCTTCGTCGACAGGCGACGCCGGAGCAGCGCGAGGCGATCGACGTCCTAGATGCCGAATCGGCGCGGCTTGAGGCGATGGCGACGAGCTTCGCGCAGTTCGGCCGTCTCCCTGACGCCCCCGTGGCGCCGGTCGACCTCGTCGCCCTCGTCCGTTCCGCGGCGCGCCACACCCTGCCGCCGGCGGTCACCTTCCGCTACGTGGGCCCCGAGACGCTCGTCGTCGACGGACAGCACGAAGCGCTGCAGCGCGCGATCGCGAACCTGCTCCTCAACGCCACACACGCCACCGGTGGTCACGGGACGGTGCGCATCACCATTGCCGAGATGGCGACCGAGGTGCGGATCGATGTCGCGGACGACGGCTGCGGCATCCCGGCGACGGAGCTGCCACGGATCTGGGAGCCCTATGTGACCCGTCGCGCGGGAGGCACCGGGCTCGGCCTCGCGATCGTGAAGCAAACCATCTTGGCGCATCGCGGCGCGGTCGAGGCGACGAGCACGCCCGGCGTGGGGACGACGATCACGCTGCGCCTCCCACGCCTCCCGGAGTGACGCGCGATGCCCTCCGTGCTGGTGGTCGATGACGAAGCCAATCTCCGGTGGATGGTCGGCGCGGTCCTCGCTCAAGAAGAGTACGAGGTGCACGAGGCGACGGACGCGGCCAGCGGCCTCGCGAAGGCGCTCGAGGTGGTCCCCGACGTCCTCCTCCTCGACCTGATGATGCCGGGCCCGCGCGACGGGCTCGACCTCCTCGAAGCGATCCGGGCGCAGCTCCCTGACCTCCCGGTCGTGATGATGTCCGGGAAGGCGGCGCTCGCCGACGCGGTGCAGGCGACCCGCCTCGGCGCCGTGAACTTCCTCGAGAAGCCACTCTCCCCCGAAGGCCTGGTGCTCGCCGTCGCGAACGCGATGGAGCTCCGTCAGGTGCGACACGAACGCGCGGTGCTCCGCGCCGATCTCGGGCTCGGTGCCGACCTCGTCGGCGACTCGCCGGCGATGACCACCGTGCGCGCGACCATCGCACGCGTGACGCACTCCGATGCGCGCGTCCTCATCACCGGGGAATCAGGGACCGGGAAGGAACTCGCCGCCGCCTCGATTCACGCGCAGAGCGCGCGCCGGGAACGGCCGCTCCTTCGCGTCCCCTGCGCCGCGATCCCGGCGGAACGCCTCGCCGCAGTGCTCTTCGGTCAGGAACGCGGCGCCATCACCGGCGATCCCGACCGGCGGATCGGTCACGTGGAGCTCGCGCACGGCGGCACGCTCGTCCTCGACGAGGTCGCCGCGGTGCCAGCCGACGTCCAGCGGCGGATGCGGCGCCTCCTCGACGCGCGGGAGATCGAACGCCTCGGCGGGCCGCGTGCCATCAAGGTGGATGTGCGTGTGATCGCCACGTCGCGAGAGGACCTCCCGCGACTCGTGCGCGACGGACGATTCGACGCCGACCTGTACTTCGGGCTCAACGTGGTCGCGCTGCCCCTCCCGCCGCTCCGCGAGCGCCCCACAGACCTCCCCGCGCTCGTGGCGCACTTCGAGGCGCAGCGTCGTCGCCGCGGCGGCCCCGCGCCCACTCGGTGGACCACCGAGGCGATCGATCGGCTCGCGCGCCATCCGTGGCCCGGCAACGTCCGCGAGCTGGCGAACGTGCTCGAGCGGGTCGCGCTGCTGCACGGGGATCAAGTGGTCGGCGCCGCCGAGGTGGATGCCCTGCTGCCGGCAGATGGGGAACCATTGCTCCCTGCCGCGCAACAGCTCGATACCCCGCTCGCCGACGCGCTCGACGCACACGAGCGATTGTTGATCCTCCGTGCCCTCGCGGCCGCGAACGGCGTGGTGGCCGAAGCGGCGCGACGCCTCCGGACCGACCGACCGAATCTCTACCGCCGGATGAAACGCCTCGGGATCGGCGACGTAGGATAGGTGTCCCCCGCTCGCCCGTTCCGTTTCCCACCAGCCCGTCTCGATATGCCGCGCCCGACCCACCGCATCAGCCCCTCCCTCCGCGTCACGTTCGCGATCGCGTTGTCTCTGCTCATCGGCGTCCTCCCGGACACGGCGGGGGCTCAGGGCGGGCGCACGCGGGAGACCCCGACGTGGCGCGAGGCGATCACGCGCTACAACGCACCGGGGACGACGCGCGTGGATGGCCCCTATGCACTCGAGGCCGCCGGCCGTTCGGTGGGGGATGTCGCCGTGCTCACCGGCCCCGTCCGCATCGCCGGTACCGTCGCGGGGTCCCTCATCGCGGTGAACGCCGATGTGCGGCTCGACGCGAGCGCCGTCATCGACGGGGATCTCCTGGTGCTCGGCGGCTCCCTCGACCGCGCCCCGGAGGCGCGCGTCGGCGGCGAGATACGCCTGCAGGCGGAAGTGTTGCGCTACCAGCTCGAGGACGGGGTGCTCGTCGCGGAGGAGATGGGCCTCCGCGACTGGCTGCCGGCCGATGCGCGCGATCGCGCGCCACGCGGGACGTCGACGGAACTCTTCCACGTCTCGGCGTCGACCTACAATCGCGTCGAAGGGTTGCCGGTCCTCACCGGGCCGAAGCTCCGGCGGCGCACCGCGTGGGGGAGCATCGACCTCGCCGCCCTCGGCCTCGTCCGGACCGCCGGCCCCGTCGCCTGGGATCGTGGCTCCCTCGGGCACGATGCCTCGCTCCAGCTCCGCATCGGCGAGGCGAAGGCCATCGCCGTCGGCGCGCGCGCCTTCGACCGTATCGACGCGATCGAGGGATGGCAGATCTCCAACACCGAGTCGGGACTCGCCACGTGGATCGCGCATCGTGACCAGCGCGACTACTACGGGCGGCACGGCGGCGAGCTGACCCTTGGCGGACGCGCGGGCGGGTACGGGAGCGTCGATCTCTTCGTCGGGCGCGAGCGGTGGCGCTCCGTCGAATCGCGCGACCCGGTGACACTGAGTCGCGCCCGGGAGGCGTGGCGGCCGAATCCGATCGCCGACGTGGGCGTCGTCGACCTGCGCGGGATCCGGCTCAGCATCGACACCCGCGAGAAGCTGCGCTCGCCGCTCACCGGCGGCTGGTTCGTGCAGGCGGACGTCGAACGTGGGCGCGGACGACTCCTCCTCGCACTCGACCCACGGATCATGTCGATGCTCTCCTTCGCGCCGATCCTCCCACAGGACGTCGCGTACACCCGTGGATTCCTCGATGCACGCCGGCGCACGCGGATCGCGCCCGGGACGGAGCTGTCGCTCCGGCTCGTAACCGGCGGATCGCTCGGCGGGGATCGACTCCCGCTGCAGCGCCGCGTGAGCGTCGGCGGCCCGGGCTCGGTCGAGGGATACGATTTCCGACGTGCGCCGAATGACGCCGTCGACGTCTTCACCTGCGGCGGCATCGGCATCTGGCCCGGCGACGCGACCCAGTGCGAGCGGATGCTCCTGATGCAGGCGGAGCTGCGGCAGCCGATTGGCTTCGACTGGCGGATCGGCGGCGATGACTGGTCGATCGGGATCGACGAACGGCCGAGCTGGGTGCTCTTCGCCGATGCCGGTCGCGGATGGATGCGACCGGGGACGGGGGATCTGGCACTCGAGGTCGCCGGGATTCCGGCGCTCGGGACCTTCCGCACCTCCCTCGGCCTCGGCATCGACTTCGGCGGCCTCGGGCTCTACGTCGCGAAGGCGGTCTCGACGGGCCGCGAGCCGATGAACGTCCTCCTGCGCGTCGGTCGTCGCTTCTGATGCATCGACGGGCGGTCCACCGCCTCCGCCTCGTGGCCACGCTCGGCGCGACGCTCCTCACCCTGATCGCGCCCGCACTCGGCACATCACTCGGGGCATCGCTCGGCGCGCAGGAGCGGACGCCCGGCGTGATCATCGATCTCCCGGCCATCGAGCGGCTCGCGGAGGACGGGCCGACCGTGCGCGCGCAGGGGGTGCTGACCGCCCCGAACCTCTCGGCGCTCCTGACCGCCGGGTTCCCCGCTCGACTTCGCTTCCGCGTCGAGCTCTGGGCCGAAGGTCGGCTCGTGGACGCGCTGCAGCGAGCCGCGACCTGGGATGTGGTCGTGCGACGCCTCGGTGGTGACGAGCGCTACGAGGTGACCCAGCTCGTGGGCGCGCAGCGCGTCGCCCTCGGCTCGTATCGCGCGCTCACCGACGCGGCGACCGCGGCGGAACGGCCTGTGCAGGTCCCGCTCCGGGCGCCGGCCGATGGGCGGTCCCACTACTTCGTCGCCACCGTGGAAGTGGAGGCGCTATCGGTCACCGACCTTGACGAGGTGAATCGCTGGTTGCGCGGCGAACTCGAGCCAGCCCTCCGCGGGGATCGCGCGGCCGCCCCGGCACTCGGACGCGGCGTGCGGACGCTCGCGACACGCCTGCTCGGCGGGGACCGCCGTCGCTACGAGGCGCGGAGCCGGTCGTTCCGGGCGAGCTCTCGCACCACCGTCTCGCCGTAAAAGAGGCGGATGTAGCGCGCCTGCGTCGGCGTGAGCCGACGCACCGCCCAGGAGAGATGCACGAAGTGCGGCTCCGCCGGCTCGGTGAGGAGCTGCATCCCGCATTCCGACACGAGATGGTTCGCCTTGCGCGTGTTGCACGTCGAGCAGGCGGTCACGACGTTCGTCCAGACGTTCAGACCGCCGCGCGAGATCGGGATCACGTGATCGCGCGTGAGCGATTCCCGCGGTCGCAGCGCGTCGTTCGGCCGCCCGCAGTACTGGCACCGATACCCATCACGCGCGAAGAGGAAGGTGTTCGTCACCTGTCGACGGAAGCGTCGGGGCACGTGGACGAAGGTGCGGAGCCGGATGACGACCGGATGCGGGACCGAGAGGCGCGCGGCGCGGACGGCTCGCGAGGCGTCGGCTTCGACGATCTCCGCCTTCCCGTCGATGACGAGGCGCAGGGCCCGCTTGAGCGGGACCATCGTCAGCGGTTCGTACGACGCGTTCAACGCAAGACAACCGACGGTCACTCAGGCCTCCCCGAAGGACGCGCGAAGGATAACGCGCGGCGTAGGAGGGTCGCCAGCCGCCCGCTCAGGGGGTCCGGCAGATCCCGCTCGGCGCCGGCTCCGTCCCCGCGAGGAAATACTCCACGCGGACCGAATCCCCATCGACCGGGCAGGTCGCCGGGAGGCGCTGCCCCGTCCGTTCATCGACCGGGATCGCGCTCACCCCGATCGGGCGCGCCCAGTCCGCCGAGGCCGGGCGACGGGCGTAGACCTCGCGCATGAAGGCCGCCCACGCCGGGGCGGCGAGCTGGCCACCCTGCGCGTTGTCCTTGATGCGCCGACGACGGTCGAACCCCATCCAGACGCCGGCCACGAGATCCGAGGTGTACCCTACGTACCAGACGTCGGAGTAGTTGCTCGTCGTCCCCGTCTTCCCCGCCGTGGGGAGCTGGAATCCTAAGCGACGGATCGCCGTTCCCGACCCGCGACTGACGACGTCCTTCATCATATCGACCATCAGCCACGCGGCCTCGGGCGTCAGCACCTGGATGCGCTCGGCCTTGGCTTCTTCGAGGACGCGGCCATCGGTGGTCTCGACGCGCACGAGCGGGTTCGGCGCGACGCGCCACCCCAGGTTCGCGAAGGTGGCGTACGCGGCGATCAGCTCGAGCGGTTGCACCTCCGCGGTGCCGAGCGCGATTGACGGGTACGGCGGGATCTCGGTGGTGAGGCCGAAGGTATGCGCGAGGTCGGCGACCGCCCCCTCGCCGACCTCCATCGCCGTCTTCACGGCAGGGAGATTGCGCGACATGAAGAGGGCGCGGCGCATCGACATCTCGCCCTCGTAGGTGTTGTCGAAGTTCTTCGGGCTCCAGAGCGACCCATCGGCCTGCGACACCTCGATCGGCGAGTCGTCCACGACCGCGCTCGGGGAGCGCCCCGCCTGCACCGCGGCCGCGTACACGAACGGCTTGAAGGTCGACCCGGGTTGCCGGAGCGCCTGCGTCGCGCGGTCGAACTTCGAATCGTCGTAGTCCCGCCCGCCGACGAGGGCGCGGATCCCGCCGGTGCGCGGATCGATCGCGACGAACGCCCCCTGCAGGTACGGCGAGTCGGCGCTCGCCGGGTCATCGATTCCGCCCGCCGCGCGCGCGAGATATCCCTCATACGTGAGGTGCGGGTATGGGCCGTGTACCCCGGCCTCGACGGCGCGGAGCTGGCGGTCGATCGCCCGCTCCGCGGCGCCCTGCAGATCGAGATCGAGCGAGGTGATCACGCGAAAGCCCTGCCGGGTCGCGCGGGTACCATAGCGCTCCGCGAGGATCCGCCGGACCCACTCGACGAAGTACGGTGCCACATCGCCGCCGCCCCGCACGGTCCGGACGATTCGCAGGGGATACGCCTTCGCCGTCGACGCGTCGGCATCGGCCAACGCGCCGCCGCGTCGCATCAGCTCGAGCACCGAGTTCCGGCGCTGGATCGCCCGGTCCGGGAAGCGGCGCGGGTTGTACCGCGCCGGCGCCTTGGGGAGCGCGGCGAGCATCGCCGCCTCGGCGACGTTCAGTTCCGTCACCGCTTTGCCGAAGTAGCGCTGCGCGGCGGATTCCACGCCATACGCCCCGGCCCCGAGCGGGATCTGATTGAGGTAGAGCTCAAGGATGCGTTCCTTCGGGAAACGCGCCTCCAGCTGCCGGGCCACTTTCATCTCGCGGAACTTGCGCAACAGGTTGTCCCGGACGCCGGAGACGCGGGTCCGCGACGGCAGCTGCTCCGGAAAAACGTTGCGGGCGAGCTGCATCGTGATCGTCGAGAACCCCTCCGAGAGCCCTCGCGCCTGTACGTTCGACCAAACGGCCCCGAAGATGCGGCGATAGTCGATGCCATCGTGCCGATAGAACCGCTTGTCCTCGGTGAGGACGAAGGCCTGGACGACGTGCGCCGGGATGTCAGCGAGCCGGACAAGCGACCGCCGCTCGAGCCCAACCTCGGCGATGAAACGGCCGTCCACGGCGTAGAGGCGCGCCGGCTGCGCCGGCTCGTACTCATCGAACTGCGCGACGGAGGGACAGACGTCGCCGCGGCAGAGGAAGACGTTCCACCAGACGAGCCCCGACACCCCGACGACTAGGGCGCCGACGCCGAGGCTCAGCAGGAGGGGGCGGATCAGGCGTCGCATCGCGTCCCGGAAGCTAGGGTGCGCCCGGGGGCGCGGGCAACGCGTGGGCGCCGTGCGCCGCGCCCGCCGCGCGTGCGGACCGCTGTCAACCGCGCCGGGAGTCCCCGTCCCCCGAGGAGACGGATAGCTTTCCGCCCATGGCGCCGTCCTCCGCCCCCGATTCCCTCCCGCTGCTCGACGAGCTCGCGTGGCGCGGCCTCCTCTTCCAGCAGACGGAGGGCTGCGCGGAGGCGCTCGCGGCGGGCGTCGTGCGCGGGTACTGCGGCTTCGACCCCACGGCCGACAGCCTGCACGTCGGCAACCTCCTCCCGCTGCTCGGGCTCGTACGCCTCGTCCGCGCCGGCCACGAAGCGGTCGCGCTCGTTGGGGGCGGCACCGCGCTCATCGGTGACCCGAGCGGGAAGTCCGAAGAGCGGCCGATCCGCCCCGCCGAGGAGGTCGCCGCGAACGCGGAGGCCATCGGCCGACAGATCCGGTCGGTGATGGCCAACGCCCTGGGCGATAGCGCACTCCCCCACGTCCACATCCGCGACAACCGCGACTGGCTCGGCGCGCTCGGCCTCATCCCCTTCCTGCGCGACACGGGGAAGCACTTCAGCATCAACTGGATGATGCAGAAGGACTCGGTGCAGTCGCGGCTCGAGACGGGGATCTCCTATACCGAATTCTCGTATATGCTGCTGCAGGCCTACGACTTCCTCCGGCTCTTCCAGGCGGACGGCGTCACCCTGCAGATCGGCGGGAGCGACCAGTGGGGGAACATCACGGCGGGGACGGAGCTGGTGCGCCGCGCCGCTCGTGGCGCCGTTCACGGCCTCACCTTCCCCCTGCTGACCGATGCGCAGGGCCGGAAGTTCGGAAAGACGGAGGCGGGTGCCGTCTGGCTCGATGCCGCGCGGACGAGTCCGTACCGCTTCTATCAGTTCTGGATCAACACGGAGGACGCCGACGTCGGTCGGCTCCTGCGCTCCTTCACACTGCTCGACCGCGCGACGATCGAGGCGCTGGAGACGGCGCACGCCGCCGCGCCCCACGAGCGGCGCGCGCAGCGTCGCCTCGCCGCCGAGGTCACGACCCTCGTCCACGGTGCGGCCGCGACGGCGGTGGCCGAACGGGTCTCCGCCACCGTGTTCGACAAGAAGGCCGACGCCCACGCGCTCGACGATGCGGTCTTCACGACGCTCGCCGTGGAGATGCCGAGCGTGCGGCTGACGCCGGCCGATGGCCGGATCGATCTCGTCGCCCTGCTCGAGACGGCGTTCGCGCTCTCGCGGTCGGCGGCGCGGAAGCTCGTGCAACAGGGCGGCGTGGCGGTGAACGGCGTGAAGTGCGCGGCCGACGCGACCGATGTCGCGGTCAGCGATGCGGTGCGCGGCCGGTGGTTGCTGGTGCGGAAGGGCGCGCGGGAAGTCGCGGTGGTGGAGATAGGCTGAAGGCTGAAGGCTGGAAGCGAACAGCAACAGCGGACAGCACCGTCAACAGCGAAGGGCGATCGGCCACAGCAAACCGCTCAGGCGCCCCGCCGTGTCCTTAGTGCCCGCAGCGGTCGCAGCCGGGGCCGGTGGCCTTCGCGGCACGAGACCGGACCACCGCCCGCCGGACGAGATACGCGACGGCGGCCAGCACGATGCCCAGCGCGGCCCAGGTGTCGGCGCGCATCAGCCGAGCCCCATCGCGCGGCCCACGACGAGCACCAGCCAGGCGGCGCCATAGGCGAGCGCCAGCATATACGCGAACTGGATCGCCGCCCACCGCCAGCCGATTCGCCCCCCGCCGGCCTCGCGGACGGTCACGGCGATCGTGCTCATACACATCAGCGCGAACACATAGAACACCATCAGGCTCACGGCGATCAGCGGTGTGTAGGCCGCCGTGCCGTCGGGGCGTCGCTCCGCGCGGAGCGCATCCGCCAGCGCCGACTCCCCCGCATCACCCACGCCGTAGATCGTCCCCATCGTCGAGACGAAGACCTCGCGCGCGGCGAAGCTCGCGAGGATCGAGACGCCGATCTTCCAATCGTAGCCGAGGGGCGCCACCGCGGGTTCGATCGCCCGCCCGAAGCGACCGAGTGCGGAGTTGGCGAGCTGCGTCTCTTGCGCGACGGCGGGTGGCGCGTCGGGGGCGACCGGGGTGCGCGGGAAGGTCGCGAGGGCCCAGAGCACGATGCTGAGCGCGAGGATCACCGTCCCGGCGCGCCGGAGGAAGAGAACCGAGCGCTGCCAGACAATGATCGCGATCGAGCGCGGCGACGGCCAGCGATACGGGGGCAGCTCGAGGATCATCGGGCGGACGGGCCCGCGGAGGAGGGTGCGGCGGAAGAGCGCGGCGACGCCGAGCGCGGCGACTGTGCCGAGGAGGTACATCGCCAGCATCGTCGCGCCCTGCAGATCAAGTCCGGGCAGGAGCGGCATCGCGGGGACGAAGGCGCCGATCAGCAGCGTGTAGACCGGGAGCCGCGCGGAGCAACTCATCAGGGGGACGACCAGGATCGTCGCGAGTCGATCCTTGGGATCCTCGATCGTCCGCGTCGCCATGATCCCGGGCACGGCGCAGGCATAGCCGCTGAGCATCGGGATGAAGCTCTTGCCGTTGAGGCCCACGCGACGCATCAGCCGATCCATCAAGAAGGCGGCGCGTGCCATATAGCCACTCTGCTCGAGGACGCTGATGAAGGCGAAGAGGAGCGCGATCTGCGGGAGGAAGACAAGGACCGACCCGACGCCCGCGAAGACGCCGTCGACCACGAGGGAGCGGAGGTCCCCCTCGGGGACGAGCTGCCCGATCGCGTGTCCGACGCCGAGGACGCCCGACTCGATCGCGTCTTGCACGGGCGTGGCCCAGGAGAAGACCGCCTGGAAGACGAGCGCCATCACGACGAGGAAAAGAATCGGCCCACCAAGACGGTGCAGGGCGATGGCGTCGATCCGGTCGCTCGCCGAGCCCGATGCGCTAGCCCGTTGCCTGACGGTCCGCGCGATCACGTCGGTGATCCATCCGTAGCGAGCCGCCGTGGTCTCCGCCGACTCGTCGAGGGCGAAGCGTGGCGTCGGCGCGGGCAAGGTCGCGGCGGCGACGAGGGCGCGGCGGAGCGGGTCGAGCCCTTCGCCACGGGAGGCGACCGTCGGGACGATCGGGACGCCGAGCTCGTGGATCAGCGCGGGCACATCGACGGTGATGCCGCGCGCGGCGGCGGCGTCGACCTGATTCAGCGCGACGACGACGGGGAGCCCGAGCTCGCAGACCTGGCTCGCGAGGAAGAGGTTCCGTCCGAGGTGCGTCGCATCCACCACGACGAGGACGACATCGGGGCGGGGCTCCCGCCCGTCGTGGCCCCGCAGCACGTCGAGCGCGATGCGCTCATCAGGCGAGGTGGCGGCGAGGGAGTAGGCGCCCGGCAGATCGACGACGGTGATGCGCCGGCCGTCGGGCATCTGGAACCCGCCCTCGACACGCTCGACGGTGACGCCGGCGAAGTTGCCCACCCGTTGCCGCAGGCCGGTGAGCGCGTTGAAGAGGGTGGTCTTGCCGGTGTTGGGGTTGCCGATGATCGCGACCCGTAACGCTCCCGACGCCGGGGCGGAGCCCGGGGTTCCCACGGCCATCATCCTCAGCTGGCGGGGATGCCCCGCGTGAGGACCGTGATGCCCTCGGCGAGTTCCGCGCCGAGCGCGAGGCGGGTGCCGCGCACGTCCACGAGTAGGCAGTGCTTCTTGTCGATCACGGAGACGGTGGCGCCCTCATAGACCCCCATCACCCGCAGGCGGCAGGCGTCACGGTCGGCGCAGGCGATCGCGACGACGGTGGCTTCCGCGCCCGTCGCCGAATCGACGAGGGGGCAGGTGCAGACGGGGAGTTCGCGGGAGGAGCCGGTGGTCACGTCAACGGATCGATTCAGCGGGTTCAGTCGAGATGAGAATGGTTCTCACCGACGACATATGAAGCGTAGACCCTTCTGGAACAGGCGGCAAGGGAAAGGCGAAAAAATCTCTCGGGATGGATGTTTCACGAAGAACGCGGGGCTCGGCGACGCCGAGCCCCGCGTTCGGTCGAGCCACGACAGTGGCGTCAGCGCAGGCGAACTGTCTCGAGGAACGCACGCCCCTCGGTGTCACGGAAGGCGAGATAGACCACCCCACCCTTCCCGAAACCGGCGATGATCCGCCCCTGCGGAACCTGGACACGGTCCGATACGGTGTCGTACGCGTCGATCACGTAGTAGATCGCACCGCCGTCGCCGGTCGGGGCCGCGGTGGTGCGGACCCAGAGGTTCCCGTCGAGGTCGCCCAGGGCGGCCTGCGCGAGGAAGGGGGGCCGATAATCGGGGAGCTCGTTCGGGTTGACCAGGTTGATCGGGGGAAGCTGGAAGCCATTGCCGCCCTGCCCCCCGCGCCCGCCGTTGGGGCCGCCCCCCTGCCCGCCGCCCTGCCCGCCGCCGCGCTGCGGCGGACCGCCTCCGGGACCGCCCATCATCACGAAGGCACCTCCCCCCATCCCACCACCCATCCCGCCACCACCCATCGCGGACATCATCATCTCGCCGCCGCCGGCCTGCATGAACGCCATCGGCCCACCGGCGTTCGCCATCATCCGCTGCGCCTCCTCACGCTGCTTCTCCATCGCGGTGCGAGTGCTGTCGATGATGAACGCCTTCGCGTCGTCGTCGAGCCGCTGCCAATCGAAGGGGAGTTTCGGCGAGGAGGTCGCCGTGCCATCAGGCTTGTACCGATCCACGTGGAAGTCGTGCCCGCGGATCACGGCCACCGTGCCATCCGCGAGGAGTGCCCACTCATCGAGCGAGGGCATCGGATGGACGGTCGTGTTCACGCTGATCCGGCCGTCGGCGCCCTGCGTGACCTTCACGTCGGGGCGGTTGATCTTCAGCGCGGCGACGGTGTCGCTGGCGCGGCTCGCCAGATCGCCCGACCGGTTCGCCATATCGAGGCGGACGATCGGCGCGGAGTCCGGGAGCTCCGGCATCACGAAGTTGCCGACCACCGGGCGCGCATCGCGGCGTGCCGCCCGCGGCCGCGGCGTCGCGCGGTAGATGAGGCGTCCCTGCGTGTCGAAACCGGGGCGCCCCTGCGCGCCGGAAAGCGCTTGAATCTCATTCGCGCGGGGCACCGCACGGACGGTCGTCAGCTCCCCCTTGGGATTCACGGTGATCATCGAGAGCGAGGCGGGGTCGATGAAGAGCGCCGAATCCCCGCGGTAGCCGATGAGACCGCCCCCTCGCGCACCGTACGCGTTCGCCGTGGCGCTCGTGGTGTCGGCGACGACGCTCATCTGCGCGAGCGTGGAGTCGAACATCACCACGCGACGCTGCAGCACGTCATTGACGAGGACGCGCCCGTCCGGCAGAGGCACCGCGGCGGAGACGGCACCGAGCGGTTCGGCGGACCGGGCCGTGATCGGACCGAGGGTGCGGATCGCCGGGAGACGTGACTGCGCCCCCACGGGGAGGGCGGCGAGCAGGAGCGCCGCGAGGGCGCCGAGGGGATGACGGGACATGACGGAGTCTCGAGTGAAGGCGACGACGGCCATCGACGCCAAGGACGGTCGAACGGAATGAACGATCGATACAGGACGGGTGGACGGCATCAGCGTCGGATCTCGATCCGCATCCCGCCACCGCCACCCATCGCGCCGACGTCGAAGCCGCCCGGGAGACCAAACCCCGTGCCGGCCGTTCCGTTCCGCACCGACTGCAGGTACCGCTGGTCAAGATAGACGGCGATGAACTGCGGGAGCTTCCGCTTCTGCTCCCGCGTCAGCAGCGCGTTCAGACGCGGCTCGAGCTTGAGCAGAAGGTCGACCGAGCCCTGCCGGGCCTTGGTGTACTCCGCGAAGACCGCCTCACGGTCGTATGACTCCCCGAGCGCCGCGAACCGCTTCGCGACCGGCGACCAGATGGAGTCGAGCCGGATGAGATACCACCGATTCATCGTCGCGAGACTGTCGGCCTGCGGGCTGGTGAGCCGCAGCGTGTCGGCCTGCCGGAGGATCGTCGCCATCGGGTTCGGCAGCCCGGCGGAGCCGTACTGCGCCTTGAGCGCCGCCTCCGGGGCCTTGTTGCCCGGGAGCGAGCGCCCGCGATCGAGGGTCTGATGGAGGATCTGCCGCTCACGAGTGGGGCCGAGGTCGAAGCGGAGCTGGACCGTGAGCACCACCGGCGCCCGGATCGCGCTGAGCTGCGGACTGGTGTTGCCGAAGCGCTGATTCACGTCATAGCGGAAGCGCTGGGTCGCCGGATTGAACCCGCGCACGTACAACAGCGTCGGATCGGGGATGCGCGCCTGGCCCCACCCCTTGATGCCGTCCTCGCCGTGGAGGAGGAGATCGGCGGCGCCGAGCGGGTTGCTCACGTTGAACGAGAGGGTCGCCCGCTGCGGGAGGCGGAACTTCACAGGATTCAGTGAGAGGCTGAGGTTCGCGGTCTGGATCCAGGGGCCCTGACAGCTGTTCCGCCCGGCAATCGCGCCGAGCTGCGCGCGCAGGCACGCCCGCGCCGCGCGGTCGGTCGTCTCGAGGAGTGAGGTCATCGCCGACGCGACGGCGGGGTCCGCCGTCGTGGCCGGGTCGAAGATGAAGGCGCGGTCGTTCGAGTAGCCGTCGCCATTCACGTCACCCGAGACGAGCGGCGTGTACGGGTTCCCGGCGCGGAAGCTCCCGAACCAGTTGATGCGGATGGCGTCGAAGAGGTTGTAGCCGAGGCTGAAGCTCACCTGATGCCGCGAGTTGAACGCGCTCGCCGCCCACTCCACGAGCCGCGGATCACCAGCGGTGTTCTGGAAGCCACGGACCTGGTCGCGGTTGTCGGAGAGCACGTAGGCGAGGGACCAGGTGAGCCCGGTGCTGAACCGCGTGGGGGAGAGCCGGAGCGAGAGCTGACGGCTCTCGCCCTGCAGGTCCGAGACCTGCTGTGTGACGCGGTTGAACTGCGCCGAGATCCGGTTGTCGCCGGGCGCGATGGCGCCGGTGAACGGGACGATGCTCGCCGGGTTCACGAACATCGGCCGCCCCCCCTCACTCGCGAGGGCGAAGCGTGTCACGGGATTGAAGTTGAGATCGACGAAGCTCGGCTGGTACTCATTCCGCGAGTAGGTGAGCTCCGCGGTCGCGGTGAAGCGAGCGTCGAGCACGGCGCCCGACCACTGCACGTTGGACCGGAGCGACCGCTGCGGTCGATAGTCGCGGCTGAACAGCGTCACGTTCGGACGGCTGTTCGAGAAGACCGAGCCGAGGGAGCCGTCCGCGCAAACGTCGGGGATCTGCGAGGGATCGAGGCCGTAGGTCGCCCAGTCGGGGATCGGCGTAGCCGCGCCGGTGCAGACGAGGTTCTGGAGGCCGGTGGCGAGGCCCGTGTTGTCGAGGGCCGTCCCCGTGAGCCGCGTCTGCGGGGAGTTCTGGAAGACACCGATGCCGCCGCGGACCACGGCGCGCGGGCCGCGCACGGCGCCCTCGAAGCCGGGGATCTGCGGGGCGACACCATAGGTCCACGAGAAGCCGAGGCGCGGGCTCACACCGACGAAGTCCGGGAGGACGTCGTTCCGGACACCGAACGCCGACTCCACCGCCGCGTTGTAGCCGGGCCGATCCGCGAAGCGGTTTCCGTCGACGCGGACGCCGTACTGGAGCTGGAAGTCGGGCTTCACGCGCCACGAGTCGCCGAGCGAGGCACCGCCGATCCACTGGCTCGCCTCGCGGGTACGCGGGAGGAGGAGCCGCGAGAAGCTCGCGGGGACGTCACTCTCCAGATCCGCCAGTGAGTTGAAGCGGAAGGTCCCGAACTGGTTGATGGTCTGCTCGCTCGAGTACGCGTCACGCCGCAGCTCGGTGGTGAACTTCAGGCGATGCCGGTTGTTGAGGCTGAACCAGGAGAGTTGGTTGTTGAACGCGAGGTTGGCGGTGGTCTGCGTCGTGTTGAGGAAGGGACTCCCGCCGAAGCTCACGTTCGTCACGCCGTTCGCGCCGTCGCCGAAGGTCGAGTTCACGAGCACCGTGCCGCCCGGAAGGAGCTGATACGGGGACGCGACGTTCCGCGAGCTGCTGAACCCGAGGTTCGTCTCGCTCAGGAAGATCCCGAAGAAGTTCGTGTGCCGGAGCTGCACCCCGCCGCTCCCGTTGGTCCGCTCCCCGCTCGCGGCGGGCAGCGTCGAGCCGAGGGCGCTCGCCGGCGACTGCTGATTGATGCTCCCGTTGAACGAGACGTTGAGCGCCTGTCCGGTGAGCGAGGAGGGGGGCGCCCAGTCGAGCGCCCCGAAGAAGAGGAGCTGGTCGCTGGTTCGGTCGTTTGGGATCCCCCCCACGGTCGCGGGGATCCCCGCCGACCCGAGGATGCTGAGGAGGCGGGTCACCGAATCGGCCGCGATGCCCGACGCCTGCAGGCCGACGGCGTCGGTGTTGAGCAGCGTCTGCAGGTCGTTCGAGCGCCGCCCGACCTGATACGAGAAGTTGTAGAACGCCTGATCGAAGGTGATCGGCCCGCTGAGGCTCCCGCCCGCGGAGGTGTTCGCATACTCCTGATTGAGCGACCGGCCGGCCGGATCGGTCCACTGGAGCGACGGCTGGTCGAGGTTCAGGCTCGATGACCGCACGAGGAAGTTCGACCCGGGACGACTGCGGACGTTGAACTGCCCGCCGCTGAACCCGCCGCGCGAGACGTCGTACGGCGCAGTGACGAGGGAGCTCGAGACCGCCGCGTCGCGCGGGAGATTCGAAGCGCCCGTGTTGAGACCGTTGAGGGTCGTGGAATTCTGGTCGGAGGTGAGGCCAAGGACCGAGAAGCCCGACGGGTCGCCATCGGCGCCCGGGACGAACTGGACGCCGGGGATCGATGCCGCCATGGCGGCGAGGTCCCCCTGCTGGTCGGCGGCGAGGTTCGAGGCGGAGACTCCGCGCTCGGTGCCGCCGATGTCGTCCTGCCCGGCGTTGCGGTTCACGCGGTTCCGCTCGCCGGCGATCTGCACCGTGTCGAGCGCCTGCGCATTGAAGGCGAGCTTGGCGTCGGCGATGAGGATCTCCTCGTCGGCGACGCGCTTCACCTGGAAGCGGCGCGGGGCGTAGCCGATCGACTGGACGAGGAGGAAGTAGTCGCCGTCGCCGCCCTGGAAGATGATGGTGTAGCGGCCGTCGCGGCCGGTGCGCGCCCGGCGGCTGACGTTCCCGCTCACCGAGGTGGCCGTGACGATGGCACCGGAGAGGGGCTGCTCGTCGGGGCCGACGACGCGCCCACGGATGACGTCAGCGCCCCCTTGGGCGGCGGCAGTGGCGGGGTGCGCGAGGAGCCCGGCGAGGGCGACGAACGAGAGGAACAGACGGCGAAGCGTCACGAAGGCACTCGGAGAAGACAAAGGAAGGCGAATTCGGCGGCCGGCCGCCCACACGCCATCGCGTGCGGGATCCGGACACCCGTGTATACGTGGGATGGGACCGACTCGTTAACTACGCGGCGGCGGCCCCAAGCGTTCCGCCGCAGGCCCCGATCAGGGCGCCGCCTCGTGGAAGGCGAGACCGAGCGTCTCGGCGCGCTCCAGCGCCCACCGGAGCCGCCATTCGTCGCGGAAGAGGAGCACCGGATGCTCCTTCGCGTCGTACAGGAGCGAGAGGTCCTGCGCCTCCCCCATCCGCTCAATCGCCGCCTGAGGACCGGTCACCCACCGGGGGTACCGGAACGGCACCCGCTCGAGCGTGCAGGGCGCACCGTACTCGTGCTCGAGCCGATGCAGCATCACGTCGAACTGCAGGAGCCCCACGGCTCCGACGATCGGGACGGGCCCGAGGACCGACTCGGCGAAGAAGACCTGCGCGGCGCCCTCCTCGGTGAGCTCACGCAGCCCCTTGTCGAGCGCCTTCCGGCGGAGGGGATCCTTCGAGAGGATCCGGGCGAAGTGCTCCGGGGCGAAGCGCGGGATCCCCACATACTCGAGGAGCCGTCCCGCGGCATCACGCGGGGCCTCGGCGCTCGCGAGAGTGTCCCCGATACGCAACGACCCGCGGTCGTGCACCCCCACCACATCGCCCGGCAGCGCCTCCTCCGCGAACGCGCGCTCACGGCCGAGGAACTGCTGCGGTGGGGCGAGCTTGAAGCTCTTCCCCGTGCGGACGTGCGAGACCTCGAGGCCCGCGGCGTAGCGCCCGGAACAGACACGCACGAAGGCGATCCGATCGCGGTGCCGCGGATCCATATTCGCCTGCACCTTGAATACGAAGCCGGTGAAGGCGATGAGCCCCGGCGCGACCGGGCCAGCGCTGCTCTCCCGCGCGACCGGCGAGGGGGCGAGGGGAAGGAAGTTCTCGAGGAAGGGCTCGACGCCGAAATTCGTGATCGCCGACGCGAAGTACACCGGGGTCTGCTCCCCCGCGATGATCGCCGCCGGGCTGAACTCGTGACCCGCGAGGTCGAGGAGCTCCACATCGTGCGCGAGCTTGTCGACCGCCACCTGCGCGGTCTCGTCACCCCCGAGCGCCGCGACGAGGCGCGGATCGGCGGGACCGTCGAGATCGACGACGCGCGTCTCGACGCGCTGCGCCCCATGATGCGTCCCACGCTCGAAGAGGTGGGCCCGCGTGCGCCGGCGATCGTACACGCCGACGAAGACGCTCCCCTGCTCCGCCGTGTCCTGATGGATCGGCCAGTGCGCCGCGACCGCGGTGATCCCGAGCTCTGCCTCGAGGTCGCTCACGAGCTTGAGCGGGTCCTCACCGACGCGGTCGCACTTATTGACGACGGTGAAGATCGGCATCCGTCGGCGACGGCAGACGTCGAAGAGCTGACGCGTCCGTTCCTCGACGCCCTTGCGATTGTCGAGCAGCATCACGGCGCTATCGGCCGCGACGAGCGTGCGGTAGGTGTCCTCGCCGAAGTCCTGATGACCCGGGGTGTCGAGGAGGTTGACCTGATAGCCGAGGTACTCGAACTGCAGCACCGACGAGGTGACCGAGATGCCGCGCTCCTGCTCAAGCGCCATCCAGTCGGAGGTCGCGTGCCGCTGTGATTTCCGCGCCTTCACCGCGCCCGCCTGATGGATCGCACCACCGTACAGGAGGAGCTTCTCGGTGAGCGTCGTCTTCCCCGCGTCGGGGTGCGAGATGATCGCGAAGGTGCGACGCCGCGCGATCAGCGCGTCGAGGGAGGAGGCGAGCGCCGGCGAGGCGGCGGGGATGTCGGGAGCGGACACCGACGAAAGATAACGGGGCGCTACCGGCCGATCGCGCGGATGGCGGCGTCGACGTCGACGATGGTGTTGTGGAAGTGCGGCGAGAGGCGGATCGCTCCCTCACGCACCGAGTGCGTCACCCGCGCCTCACGGAGCCGCGCCGAATCCCCGGCGACGTCGGGGGTCACCAGGGCCACGATTCCCGCGCGGGCGGCATCGTCCGACGGCGTGAGCACGCGCACCTCGGGCGCGCGCGACGCCCAGTCGAGCAGCCGACGCGTGAGCCCTCGCACGTGCGCCTCGACCGCTGCGGGGCCGAGCGTGTGCAGGAGCTCGAGGGTCGCGTTCATCCCGACGACGTCTTGATACGGGATCGTCCCGACCTCGAACCGGCGCGCATCGGCGTGCCAGGCGGGGTCGTAGTCGAGGAAGCGGCCGAAGTCGCCCGAGCTCGCCTGCGCCAGCCACCCGGCGGCGGGGGGCTCCAGGTGTTCGACGAGGCCGCGTCGCACGTACACGAACCCGCTGCCCCACGGCGAGCAGAGCCACTTCTGCGCCCCGCACGAGACGATGTCGACGGGCGTGGCACGGAGATCGAGCGCGAGGGGCCCAAGCCCCTGGATGGCGTCGACGGCGAACCAGATGCCGCGCGCACGACACGCGGCGCCGATCGCGTCGAGGTCGATCCGCGCGCCGCTCCAGAACGAGACCCAACTGAGCGCGACCCCCCGCACCCGCGGATCCCCCGCGATACGCGTGAGCAGCGCCGCGACATCGGGCGCGCTCCCGGCGAGCGGCAACCGTTCGTAGGTGAAGCCGCGCGCCCGTGCCGCCGACATCCAGGGATATACGTTCGCGGGGAACTCCCCCTCGCTCCCGAGCACGAGATCCCCCGGCCCGAGCGGAAGCGCATACGCCGCGAGGTTCACCCCCCAGCTCGTGTTCGTGGTGAGAGCGATCTCCGCCGCCTCCGCGCCGATGAGCGACGCGACCAACGCTCGTGCGCGGTCGAGGACCGGGAAGAAATCCTCCATCCCCAGCCGATGCGGCTCCGCCCGCCGGTCGTCATACGCGGCGACCGCGTCGCGCGCGCACTGCGGCACGGGACCGATCGAGGCGTGGTCGAGGTGGATCGCCTCGCCCGCGACCTCCCACGGGAACTCCCGCGCGCGGAGCGCGTCGACGTCGTAGCCGATGGGCGCGCTCACGGTTCACGGAGGTGCGCCGGGGTGTCCGCCGGCTGGCCCTTCCATCGACGATGCTGCCAGAAGTACTGCTCGGGATGTTCGCGCACGAGCCGCTCGAGCACCTGCGTGTAGCGCCGCACCGTCGCATCGATGTCGGCGTCCCGGTCCCCGGTGCGGACGAGCGGAACCGCCTCGAAGCGCTCGAGGTAGCGGCCGTCGGGCTGCCGGATGGCGGAGATGAAGACGATGGGGACGTCGCCGCGCATCGCGAAGACGGCCGCGCCGCGGGGGGTACGCGCAGGACGGCCGAAGAAGGGGACGATGGTGCTCGCGAGCCCCTTCGCGCTCTGATCGGAGACGAAGCCGATCGCGCGGTTCTCACGCAGCGACCGCGGGACGGCGCGGACCGCCTCGTCATCGAAGATCACGCGCATCCCGAGGCGTTCGCGCGTGCGGGCGAAGAAGCGGTCGGAGAGCGGGTTCGCCATATGCATCGTGATGCCGTCCACCGGGAGCCCCGAGGCGCCGAGCCACGCGCCGCTCAGCTCCCAGTTCCCGATGTGCCCCGCCGCGAGGATCACCCCCTTCCCCTGCGCGTACGCGGCCTCGAGCACGTCACGCCCCTCCACCCCGACGAACGCCGCCCGCACCTCGGCGGGCGTCGCCCGAGAGAGATAGATGCTCTCGAACATCACGCGACCGATGCTGCGGTAGCTCGCCGCGGCGACGGCGCGCACCCGCGCGTCTGAGAACTCCGGGAAGCAGGCGCGGATCGCACGCTCCACACGGGCGGCGCGGAGCCGGAGCACGCGATACACGAACGCCCCGACCCCAGCCCCGACCGCCGAGGCGGCACGCCACCCGAAGGGACGGAGGAGGAAGGCCGCCGACCGGAGCGCGACGTACTCAAGGCGCTGGGCGAGGGTCGGCGGGTGGACGACGCGGTCAGCCGCCACGCGGCGCCCCGGGCTGCTGCATCGCGTGGAGGCGCGCGTACGCGCCGTCGCGCGCGAGCAGCGCGTCGTGCGTGCCGCGCTCGACGATCCGGCCGCGATCGAGGACGAGGATCTGCGCGGCGTGAACCACGGTCGAGAGGCGGTGCGCGATCACGAAGACGGTCCGTCCCGCGAGGAGCCGGTCGATGGCCTCCTGCACGAGCCGCTCGCTCTCGGTGTCGAGCGCCGACGTGGCCTCGTCGAGGATCAGGATCGGCGGATCGGTGAGGAGGGCACGCGCGATGGCGAGGCGCTGCCGCTGGCCGCCCGAGAGGAGCGTGCCGCGCTCGCCGAGGATCGTGTCGTACCCCTGCGGCAGCGCTTGGATGAAGTCGTGTGCGTTCGCCGCGCGCGCCGCCGCCTCGACCTGAGCGGCGGTGTACCGGTCGGGGGCGCCATACGCGATGTTCGCGCGGACCGTGTCGTGGAAGAGGACGGTGTCCTGGCTCACGATGCCGGTGAGGGCCCGGAGCGTCGCGAGCGGGATCTCCCGCGTGTCGACGCCGTCGAGCGTGACCCGGCCAGCGGTCGGCTCGATGAACCGCGGGAGGAGGTCGACGAGGGTGCTCTTCCCCGCCCCACTCGCCCCGACGAGCGCCACCACCTCGCCGCGGCGCGCCGTGAACGTGATATCGGCGAGGACCGGCGTCTCCCCATACGCGAAGCCGACCCCCTCGAAGGCGATCGCGTCGGTGAACGACGCGACGGGGCGATGCCCGCGGTCGGTCGCCGTCTCCGTGGGATGGTCGAGGATCTCAAAGAGACGCTCTGCGGCGGCGAACGACTGCTGCGCGGTGGTCGGCGCCTGCGAGAGCTGCTTGATCGGCTGGAGAAGCCGCATCACCAGCACCATGAAGGTGATGAGGATGCCGCCGTCCATCGTCCGCGTCTCGAGTACCTCGCGCGCGCCGAGCCAGAGGACCCCCATCGCGATGAAGGTGCCGAGGACTTCTGTCAGCGGGCCGGCGAGGAGGGCGAGGCGCTGCATCCGCGTCATCCCGCGCGAATAGCCGGCCGAGGCGCCGAGGAAGCGGCCCTCCTCGTAGCGCTCGCCGCGGAACGACTTCACGAGTCGGATCCCGCTCACCACCTCCTGGAGCACGCTCGTCATCTCCCCGTACTCGTGCCGCAGTCGCCGGTGGCCGGTGCGGAGCCGGCGCAGCAGCGGCTGGAGGAGTGCCATCAGCGCCGGCGCGATCACGAGCGCGGCGAGGGTCAACCACGGCGACATCCGGAAGAGGATGACGAGGGTCACGACGATCGCCGCCACGTTCTGCACGGAGCGCGTCGCCACCTCGGCGAGGACCGCCTTCGTCTGTTCGGTGTCGGTCAGCACGCGGGCGAGGACTTGCCCGGTGCGCATCCGGCTGAACCAGGGGAGCGGGAGCCGTTGCAGGTGCGTGAAGACCGCGTGCCGTAGATCGCGTGTGATGTATTCCTGGAGCGAGGCGCCGAACTGCCCGCCGCCCCAGAGGAAGAGGTTCTTGAGCGCGACCATCCCGATCAGCACGAGGATGACGCTACGCAGCGATCCCATCGGGTCGGCCGGGTCGAGGAGCGGGCCGATGAGCCCCGTCTGGAGCCGGGTGAGCCATCCCATCCCCCCGGCGATCTGCGTCGGCAGACCGAAGAGGGTGTTGAGGAAGGGGATGAGCAGGGTGAACGCGATGCCGTCGAGCGCGGCCGCGACGATGTTCAGCACGACGTTGCCGGCCAGACGCCCGCGATGCGGACGGAGGAACGGCAGGAGCCGTCGATAGACGTGCATCGGCGGAAGATAGCCCCGCCCGTCAGGGCCATCCATCACCCTCTTCCCCCGGTGCGGAGCCGCGCACCACTTTCTCGGGATGAAGGCTCCGGTTCCCGCGTTCGCGCTCTCCCGCCCCCGCTTCCCGGCCCCGGCGCTGTTGCGCGCCGCCGCGGAGGCGCCCCACGGCGGGGGACGGGAGGCGCTGATGGCGGGCGTGATGGCCGTTCGGCTCCTCTCGGCCTGCATCGACCCGAGCGCGCTCTCCCCGGAGACGAGGGCGCGGCGGGCGGACGCGATTCGTGCTTGGCTGCCCGCCGTCACGCTCGACCCATCGATCCGAACCGCGATCCTCCGCGCCGTGGCCGCGAGCGAAGGAACGGCGACACCGTCAGCCGCGGTTGCTCTGGAAGCCCTCAGCGAAGCCATCGGCGTCGCGCTCGGGATCGGGTACCCACGGGCGGCACGACTGGAGGTGGCCGGCCTGGTCGCCCGACTCCGGCGCGGCTGATTCGCTTGCCGCCGGCCGACGCGAATCCGTACCTTTGACGTTTATCCGCCCTGCCCCCTCGGAGTCGCTCATGCGCCTCGTCGCTCGTGCCCTGTTGCTCCTCCTGCTGACCGCCGGCCCCGGGGCAGCCCAGCGGGGTGATCCGATTGCCCGTCTGGAGTCTGCGCGGGCGCGAAGCCCGCGCAGCGTGCCAGCACTCCGGGCGCTCGGCATCGCTTACTACAAGGCACAGCGGTTCCGCGAGGCCCTGCCAGTCCTCGAATCGGCTCGGACCCTCGACCCGAAGGACGGACTCTCCTCGCTCTACGCGGGCCTGACGGCGGAGGCACTGCAGGATCTCGGTGCGGCACGCCGGGCGTACGAGGCCTACCTGCAGTTCGGCGTGAGTCGGCGCACCAAGGATCAAATCCGCGCGCGACTCGTCGCCCTCGTCCGAGAGGAGGCGGTCGCCAACGCCAAGGCCGCCCTGGCGGATGAGGCGCGACTCACGGGCACTCCGGGCTCTCCGCTCACGGTGGCTGTACCCCCTCTCGTGTTCCGTGGCGCCGACACGCTACTCAGGCCACTGGAGCGCGGCTTGGCGGAACTCCTGATCACCGACCTGAGCCGTTCCGCGAAACTCACCGTCGTCGAGCGCGACCGGATGCAGGCACTCGCCGACGAGATCCAGCTCGGTGCCTCGGGCGCCATCGACTCGGGAAGCGCCGTGCGCGCCGGGCGGTTGATTCAGGCCGGGACCCTGGTGAACGGCGTGATCCTGCAGCAGGGGACCTCGGGGCTGACGCTCGACGCGCGACTCGTCCGGGTGGCGGACGGAAGTTTCGGCGACCCCGCGACCGTCACGAACTCCCTCGATGCGCTCTTCGCGATGGAGAAGCAGCTCGCCTTCGTGCTGTTCGATCGACTCGGGGTGACACTCACGCCGGCGGAGCGGCAACTCGTCGAGCGGCGCCCCACGACGAACCTCAACGCGTTCCTTGCCTACAGCCGTGGCCTGCAGGCGACGGACGACGGCCGATTCGAGGACGCGGCACGGTTCTTCGACGATGCACGATCGCTGGACCCCTCGTTCGGGCTCGCCGCCACGAAGGCGCAGGCCACGACCGCCGCGGCGCAGGTGGGCACCGCCGGGGTTGAGGTGGCAGCAGCGACGATCGAGGCCAGTCTGCAGGGAACCCCGGAGGCCGCGACGGTACAGGCGGCGGTGACGGGTAGCACCGGGGGCGCGGCAGCCGGTGGGGGGGGCGGGGGCGTCGCCTCCACGCTCGCGAACGCGTCGCAGTCCCTGAATCCTCCGGCCGTCTCCGTCCAGACCACCAGCGCGAGCGGCCCACCCCCGGCCGCCCCGCCCCCACAACGAGATGCCTCGACGAGCACGACCGCTGTCGACACACCGGTCCGGTCGGGGACCGTGACCATCATCATCCGCCGCCCATGATCCCATCATCGTTGTGGGGTCGGACGGCAAGCCGTGCCAGCCTGCTCCTGGCCGGATTGTTGCTCCCGGCCAGCTGGATGAATGCCCAAGATGCGCGGAACGCGCTGATCGGCGCGCCGACGGTCACCGCGTACCGGATCGGGGACGGGACGACGCAGCGAAGCATCACCCAAACGACGATACCCATCGTCCTGGTGCTGCCAATCTCCGAGCGGTTCGGCATGGATGTCTCGACGGCCTTCGCGACATCGGGGGTGGCCGTGGCAGGTCTCACCACCAGCCGCATCTCAGGCCCCACCGACACGCAGGTCCGTGGGAACCTCACCCTGCGGGAAAACCTGCTCGCGACCTTCGGGCTCAACCTGCCCACCGGTCAGTACCTGATCGAGGCGGGACAACAAGAAGCCGCCGGCCAGATCGGCAACGACTTCCTCAACTACGCGGTGTCCTCGATGGGCAACGGCCTATCGATGACCGGCGGCCTCGCGTACGCGCGGCCACTCGGCGCATGGAACCTCGGTCTCGGGAGTAGCGTCCGACGCTCCACCGCCTTCTCGGCGTTCGCCGTCGAGCAGGCGGCATATCGCTTCACGCCCGCGGATGAGCTGCGCCTGCGCCTCGGCGTCGACCGTCCCCTCGGAGACGGACAAATCGCACTGGGCCTCGACTTCTCATCGTTCGGCGACGACATCGCGGACACAACCGCCGTGTCGACCGGCAATCGCCTCACGGCATCCGCGTCGGCCTCCATGCCCGTGGCCGGCGTCAACGCATTCATCTCCGCGTGGAACCTGATCCGACTCGAGGGAGAGCAGGTCGGAGGGGTCGCGCCACCGGAGAACGTGCTGAACCTCTCGACGGGGGTCAGCGTGGAGTGGGCCGGCATCCTGCTGCAGCCCACCGTCGAGACGCGGCTCTGGAGCGTCGACGGCAACCGCGCCGGCAATCTGTTCAACGTCGGACTGCGAGCCCGGGTCGGAATCGGGTCCCTGGGCGTATATCCTTCGGTGGGCCTCAGCACCGGGACCCTGTTCGACCTCACCGACGGGAGTGAGACCCGCCTCTCCGGCTTCCGCGGCAGCCTCACGGTCCGCTGAAACTGAGGCGCCGCCTCGCCCCGCCCTCCCTGACGGATGTCCGATGGCCGGTCATAGTAAGTGGAAGCAGATCAAGCACTACAAGGCGGCGGCCGACGCCAAGCGCGGCGCCATCTTCACGAAACTCCTGCGGGAGATCACCGTCGCCGCCAAGGCGGGCGGTGGCGACCCTGACGGCAACCCGCGCCTGCGCACGGCGATCGACAACGCCAAGGCACAGTCCTGCCCCAAGGAGAACATCGAGCGCGCGATCAAGAAGGGCACCGGTGAGCTCGAAGGAGTCGACTACACCGAGGTGCTGTACGAGGCCTATGGGCCCGGCGGCGTCGCCCTGATGATCCAGGCGCTCTCCGACAACCCGACCCGCACCGTCGCCGAGGTCCGCGCGAAGCTCTCGCGTGGCGGCGGCAACCTCGGCACTTCGAACTCGGTCGCGTTCATGTTCGACCGGAAGGGCCAGATCACGGTGCCCGCGAACGGACGTGACGAGGATGCGGTGATGGAGCCGATCCTCGAGGCGGGCGCCGAGGACTTCGCGCGCGAGGATGAGCATTTCGTGATCACCACGGCGCCGGCGGACCTGCACGCGGTCTCCCGGGCGCTCGAGGCCGCGGGGCTCGTCGCGAGCGAGGCGGCGCTGGCCTGGATCCCGAGGAGCACGGTGCGCGTCGAAGGCACGACCGCGGAGCAGCTGCTCAAGCTCCTCGAGGCGATCGAGGACCTCGACGACGTGCAGAAGGTCGACGCGAACTTCGATATGGACATGTCGGAGATGTCGGCGGGGTGAGCGCGGTGCCTCGGGGCCGACCGTGCTGATCCTCGGCATCGACCCCGGCACCGCGGTCACCGGGTTCGGCGTCGTGCGCGCCGACCCGCGCCCCACGCTGATCGAGTGCGGCGTGATCCGCACGGCCCCCACCCAGCCGCTGCCGGACCGGCTCCGCGATATCGCCGAAGGCATCCGCGAGCTGCTGGCGCGCCACCGCCCTGACGCGATGGCCGTCGAAGCGATCTTCTACGCCCGGAACGTCCGCACCACCATCGTGCTCGGCCACGCCCGCGGTGTCATCCTCCTCGCGGGCGCGGAGGCGGGGCTCCCGATCCACGAGTACCCGCCCGCCGACATCAAGAAGGCAATCACCGGCACCGGCGCCGCCACCAAGACCCAGGTGCAATACATGGTCTCGCAGCTCCTCCGTCTGAAGTCCCCGCCGCAGCCGGCGGACGCCGCCGACGGCGTCGCCGCGGCACTCACCTGTGCGCTTCGGCAGCCATTGGCCCGCGCGCTGACCGGGAGCCGCCGATGATCGCCCGCGTCCACGGCACCCTTGTCGCGCACGCGATCGACCGCATCGAGGTGCTCACCGCCGGCGGGATCGCCTACGAGATCCTCGTTCCGCTCGCCGTCCTCGAGCGGCTGCCGCGCCCCGGCGGGGAGATCGCGCTACACACCGCGCTCGTCGTGCGCGACGACGCGTGGTTGCTCTACGGCTTCGCGACGGCCGAGGAGCGTCGGCTCTTCCAGCGCCTGATGGGGACGACGGGCGTGGGCCCGGCGCTCGCGATGAACCTCCTCTCGACGTTGACGGCGGAGCGTCTGGTGCGCGCGGTGCGTGAGGGGGACCTCGCGACCCTGACGCAGGTACCGCGGGTGGGAAAGAAGCTGGCGGAGCGCCTCGTGCTCGAGCTGCGCGACAAGCTCGAGGGCGGCGACCTCCCCGCCGGTCCGGTCTCCGGCGCGGGGAGCGCGAGCGGCGGCGGTCCGGGCGCCGACGCGGTCCGCGCGCTCGTCGCGCTCGGCTATGGCGCGTCCGATGCGGAGCGCGCGGTCCGGCGTGCCCTCGAAGGCGCGCCGGCGGGTGAATCGACCGCCGACCTGATCCGCCGGTCGCTCGCCGCCCTCGGCTAGATTCTCTCCGATGAGCCGCCCTGAGATCACCACCCCGGAGTCCCTCGCCGACGAGTCGGTGGTGGAGCTCTCGTTGCGCCCGCAGCGGCTCGCGGAGTTCATCGGGCAGGGAAAGGTGAAGGAAGCGCTCCGCATCTACCTTGACGCGGCGCTCGCGCGGAATGAGCCCCTCGACCACGCGCTCCTCTTCGGCCCGCCGGGCCTCGGGAAGACGACGCTCGCCGAGCTGATCGCCCGCGAGCTCGGGGTGAACCTCCACACCACCTCGGGGCCTGCGCTCGAGAAGCCCGGGGACCTCGTCGGGACGCTGACCAACCTGCGCGCCGGCGACATCCTCTTCATCGACGAGATCCATCGCCTGCGGCCGGTGATTGACGAGTTCCTCTATCCCGCGATGGAGGATGCGCGCATCGACATCCGCCTCTCCGAGGGCCCGAAGGCGCAGACGATCACGATGCCGATCGAGCGCTTCACGCTCCTCGGCGCCACCACGCGGCTCGGGATGCTCACCGCGCCGCTCCGCGCGCGCTTCGGGATCGAGCTGCGGCTGAACTACTACCCGCCGGCGGAGGTCGAGGAGATCGTGCATCGCACCGCCGCCGTGCTCGGCGCGGGGATCGACGCGGCGGGCGCGCACGAGATTGCGCGGCGCGCGCGTGGGACCCCGCGCGTGGCGAACCGGCTGCTCCGGCGTGTCCGAGACTTCGCGCAGGTGCGGGCGGGCGGACACATCTCCCGCGATGTCGCGCGCGATGCCCTCGCGATGCTCGACGTCGATGAGTTCGGGCTCGACGAGATGGATACGCGCGTGCTCCGCGCGATCATCGAGAAGTTCGACGGCGGGCCCGTCGGGGTGACGACGATCGCCGCTGCCGTCGGTGAGGAGCCCGATACCCTCGAAGAGGTGTACGAGCCCTTCCTCGTGCAGCACGGCTTCCTGCAGCGCACCCCGCGCGGCCGCGTTGCCACCGCGCAGGCGTACCGCCACCTCGGCTATCCGCCCCCGGCGACGCCGCCCGCCCCGCAGGCCGACCTGTTCTGACGATGGGCGACGGCGACGATCGCCGCGCCACGGAGCCGCCGGTCCTCGGCCTCCGCACCGCGGATTACGACTTCCATCTCCCGCCCGACCGGATCGCGCAGCATCCGACCGAACGGCGCGACGAGAGCCGCCTGATGGTCGTCGACCGCGCCGCCGGCACGGTCACGCACCACACCTTCCGCGACCTCCCGCGCTTCCTGCGCGCCGGGGACGCGCTCGTGGTGAACACCACGCGGGTCTTCCGCGCCCGGCTGCTCGGAACGCGGGCCTCGGGCGCCCCGGCGGAGATCCTCCTCCTCCGCCCCCTCGCCGATGGCCGGTGGGAGGCGATGGTGCAGCCCGGCGCCAAGCTCAAACCGGGGCGCCGGGTCACGATCGCAGACGGGTTTGCGGTCGACGTCGAGGAACCGACTGCCGAGGGGACGCGCGTCGTGCGGCTCCTCGCCGACGACCCCGCCGCGATGATCGCGATGCACGGGCACATCCCGCTCCCACCGTACATTGCCCGCGCCGACGGTGCCGCGGACGTGGAGCGGTACCAGACGGTGTATGCGCGCGAGGAGGGCTCGGTGGCCGCCCCGACCGCGGGCCTGCATTTCACCCCCGAGCTCCTCACCACCCTGGAGGCGCAGGGCGTGACGCGCGCCGAGGTGCTCCTGCACGTCGGGGCGGGGACGTTCAAACCGGTCGAGGTCGATGACCCGGCCGCCCACCGGATGCACCGGGAGTGGTACGAGGTCCGGCCCGAGATGGCGGCGCGCCTTGGCGCGACCCGCGCCGCGGGGGGACGGATCTGCGCGGTCGGGACCACCGCGTTGCGCACGCTCGAGACCATCCACGCGGCGGGGCGCTTCCAGGCGGGGAGCGGGGAGACCGACGTGTTCATCCGGCCACCGCACCGCCCGACTGGCGCCGACCTCGTGGTGACGAACTTCCATCTCCCCCGATCGACCCTGCTGATGCTCGTCGCCGCGATGGCGGGGTATGACCTGATGCGCCACGCCTACGACGTCGCCGTGCGCGAGGGGTACCGGTTCTACTCCTATGGCGACGCGATGCTGATCGCCTGAGCGGCGCCGCTAGATTTCCCGACGTCCCTCCACCTCCGAGACCATGACCCTCCTCCCGATCCTCGCTCAGACCGCCGCCGCGCAGCCCGCCCCCGGCGGTTCCGCCGCCGGCACGCTGTTCATGTTCGGTTCGATCTTCGCGATCTTCTACTTCCTCGTCATTCGCCCACAGTCGAAGGAGCGGAAGGCGCACGAGGCCCGTGTGCTGGGCATCAAGAAGGGGGACCAGATCGTGACCGCCGGCGGGATCGTCGGCGAGGTAGTCCACATCGCGGCGGGCACCACGGCGGGTCTGGGTGACCACGTCACCATCAAGAGCGGCGAGTCGCGCCTGATCGTCACGCGCGGACGCATCGTCTCCGTCGGCGGGAGCGCCGAGGTCGCGGCGTAATGGCCGTCCTCCCGATCACGGTCCTCGGCGCCCCGATCCTCCGCGAGGAGACGGTGCCCGTCGAGGTCGTGACGGACGAGTTGCGGCAGCTCGCCGCGGATATGCTCGAGACGATGCACGTGGCCGATGGTGTCGGGCTCGCCGCCCCGCAAGTGGGACGGCGCGAGCGACTCTGCGTGGTCGAGGTCGAGGAGACGCTGCTGACGCTCTTCAACCCCGAGATCGTCGCCCGCGACGGGCGGATCAAGTGGGAGGAGGGGTGTCTCTCCATCCCCAACACCTTCGGCACCGTCGACCGCTCGGCGCAGGTGACGGTCCGCGCGATAAACGAACACGGCGCGCCGATCGAGATCACCGCCGACGGGCTGCTCGGCGTCTGCCTCCAGCACGAGATCGACCATCTCCACGGGAAGCTCTTCATCGACCATCTGAGCTTCCTCAAGCGCCGGAGCGTGCTTGCGACCTGGGAGAAGGAGAAGGGGCGCTATCCGAATCTCGTGCGCATCTTCGGCCCCGGTGGGACGGAGCCGGAGCCGACCACCGAGCACGCCACCGAACAGCGGATCTGAGTGCGCATCCTCTTCTGGGGGACCCCGGAGTTCGCGACGCCGCCGTTGCGCGCGCTCATCGGTGAGGGACACGAGGTCGTCGGCGTCGTCACGCAGCCTGACCGCCCGCAGGGCCGCTCGCGCTCGACGCTCGTTCCCTCCCCCGTGAAGCAGGTGGCACTCGAGGAGGGGATCCCCATTCTCCAGCCCGACCGTCCACGCGGCGACGAGTTCCTCGAACAGCTCCGCGCGCTCGCGCCCGACCTCTCCGTGGTGGTGGCGTATGGGCATCTCCTCCGCGAGGATGTGATCGCCCTCCCGCCGCGCGGCACGGTGAACATCCACGCCTCACTCCTCCCGCGGTGGCGTGGGGCGGCACCGATCCAGGCCGCGCTCCTAGCCGGCGACGCCGAGACCGGGGTGACGATCATGCAGATGGTCCGCGCCCTCGACGCGGGCCCAATGCTGCTCACCCTCACGACGCCGATCGCGCCGGGAGAGACGGGGGGTGAGTTGACCGAACGCCTCTCGGAGCTCGGCGCGGAGGCGGTCGTCGAGGCGGTCACACTCCTCGAGCTCGGCGAGCTCACCGCGACCCCGCAGGACGACGCCGCGAGCACCTACGCACCGAAGATCGACCGCACCACGGCGCGCCTCGATTGGACACGCCCCGCCGCCGTGGTGGCGCGCGCGATCCAGGCGTACGACCCGAAGCCCGGGGCGTGGGGCATCGTGCGGGACGCCGAGGTGCGCTGCTTCGGGGCGCGCCCGCTCCTGGACCGCCGAGGGGACGCCGGCGAGGTCCTCGAGGTGGGGGAGATGGGGATGGTCGTCGCCTGCGGTGGCGGGGCGGTCGCGATCGAGTCGGTGCACCCGGCGGGTCGGCGGCGCCTCAGCACCATTGATTGGGCACAGGGCCGCGGCATCGCGGTCGGGGATCGTTGGGCGCTGCCGGACGCCTGACGCCGCACCGACGCGGTGGCCGGGCACGCCGCTCCGGCCGGGTATCTTTCCCGTGATGTCTCCCGCCGTCGCCACCATCACCGACGCCCGGCGCGCTGCCGCGGATCTGCTCGCCGACCTTCGGTCGGGTGTGCTCCTCGACGCCGCCTTCGACCGCCGCACCGCCGCGCTCGAGCCGCGCGACCGCCGCTGGGTGCAGGAGCTCGTCTGGACGATGCTGCGTCGACGCGGCGCCCTCGATCATCGGATCGCGCCCTGCGTGACGGGAGGCTTCGCACGGATCGACGCCGACGTGGCCGATCTCCTCCGCCTCGGTGCGGCACAGCTCTTCCAGATGGACAGCGTCCCCGCCTACGCCGCGATCGCGCAGACCGTCGAGCTCGCGAAGCGCCGGCACGGGCCCGGCGCGGCCGGCCTCGTGAACGCGGTCCTCCGCCGCCTCGATCGCGAACGCGACCATCCCGCGCCGCCGCTCCCCGCGGACCCGGTCGAGGCGTTGGCGGTGACGTACTCGCACCCGCGCTGGCTCGTCGCGCGGTGGGTGGCGCGCTGGGGGGCGGAGGCGACGCAGGCGCTGCTCGAGGCGAACAACACCGAGGCGCCGATCCATCTCCGCCCTTGGGATTGCACGGCGGCCGAGCTCGCGGCGATGTGCGCCGCCGAGGGCGTCACGACCGAGCCTGCGCCGCTCGTCGACGACGGCGTGCGGCTCCCCAGCGGCACTGCGCTCACCGCGCTCACCGCCTTCCGTGAGGGGCGTTGCCTCGTGCAGGATCCCGCGGCGACACTCGTGACGCGCTACGCGGCGATCCCCGCCGGTGCGCGGGTCGCCGACCTCTGCGCGGCCCCTGGCGGCAAGGCGGTGGAGCTCGCGCGCACCGCGGGCGAGGTGATCGCGGCCGATGCTTCCGAGGCGCGCCTCGGGCGGCTCGAGGCGACGATCGCGCGCCTCCATCTGGACCACGTCACCCCCGTGGTCTGCGACGCGCGCGAGGCGGGGACCCTCGGCACCTTCGACGCGGTGCTCGTCGACGCGCCCTGCACGGGGACCGGGACCTTCCGTCGCCACCCTGACGCGCGCTGGCGCCTGAAGCCCTCCGATCTCGCGGTGATGTCGGCGACACAGCGCGCCATCCTGCGGGGCGCCGCCGAGGCGGTCGCGCCCGGCGGGCTCCTGATCTACTCCACCTGTTCCCTCGAGCCGGAGGAGGACGACGCCCCGGTGGAGGCCTTCCTCGCAGAGCACCCGGAGTGGAGCTTGGAGCCACCGCCGGAGGGGACGGTCCCCGCGTCGACGCTCGACGCGGGTCACCTCCGCGTCCTGCCCCACCGCCACGCCACCGACGGTTCGTTCGCGGCGCGCCTGCGCCGAGGAGTCGCCTGAGATGCCCGCTGCCTCCGTCCGCATCGCCCCCTCCCTCCTCTCCGCCGACTTCGGCCGCCTCGCCGACGACCTCGCGATGCTCGAGGCCGCCGGCGCCGACTGGCTCCACGTCGACGTGATGGACGGCGTCTTCGTGCCGAACCTCACCTTCGGCGCGAAGGTCATCGAGACCTGCAAACGGCTCACCCGCCTCCCGCTCGACTGCCATCTGATGGTCGTCGAGCCGGAGAAGTACTTCGATGCCTTCGCGCAGGCGGGCGCCGACACCATCACGGTCCACGTCGAGACGGCGCCGCATCTCCACCGTCAGTTGATGCGGATCAAGGAACTCGGCGTGAAGGCCGGCGCGACGCTCAACCCGTCGACGTCGCTCGAGACCGTGCGCGAGGTCGCCGCTGACCTCGATCTGCTGCTCATCATGAGCGTGAACCCCGGCTTCGGCGGACAGCGCTTCATCCCCGCGTCGGTGGAGAAGGTCGCGCGCGCGCGGCAACTCCTCGATGCGACGGGGAGCCGCGCGGTGCTCGAGGTGGACGGCGGGATCTCGCGCGAGACGATCACCGCCTGCTGGCGCGCCGGCGCGGACACCTTCGTCGCGGGCAATGCGATCTTCTCCGCGTCCGACCCAGTGGCGGAGGTCGCGGCGCTCCGCGCCCGCTGCACGGAGCAGGCGTGAGCGAACGGCGGCAGTGGGCCCTCGTCATCGGCATCTCCGTCGCACTTGGCGTCGGCCTCTGGGCCGTCACCGTGCGACTGGGGGATGAGCTCTTCCCGCTGCAGATCGGCGGCGATGCGCCGGACTTCGCGGCGCTGCCGGTGGCGGCACCGACAGACGCGCCCGCGCCGACGACCGGCGGCCCTGGAGCAACTGGCGCGGCACCCACGCCCCCCGTCCGCGAGGTGAAGGGGATCGACGACTACACCGGCGACGTCGTGCTGCTCAACATCTGGGCGACCTGGTGCGGCCCCTGCCGCGTCGAGATGCCGTCGATGCAGCGGCTGCAGGAGCGTCTCGGGCCGAAGGGACTGCGGATCGTCGCGGTGAGCGTCGATGATCCTGGCAAGGCCGGTGACATCCGTGGGTTCGCGCAGGAGTTGGGGCTCACCTTCGAGCTGCTGCACGATCCGACCAAGGCGATCGAGCGGACGTACCAGACGACGGGCGTCCCCGAGACCTTCCTCATCGGGCGCGACGGCACCATCCGCCGGCGCAGCATCGGCGCGGAGGCGTGGGACAGCGAGGCGAACGTCGCGCAGCTCGAGCGGCTCCTCGCCGAACCGCGCCCCTGACCGACCCGCGAATCACCGGTGAGCGACCGTTGATGCGCGTCCTCGCGCTCGAGAGCTCCTGCGACGAGACCTCCGCGGCCGTCCTGCACGGTCCGGCGGACGCCCCCGTGCGCGAGTCGCTCGTGATCCTCTCGCAGGACGTGCATCGGATCTTCGGCGGCGTCGTCCCCGAGATCGCGTCGCGCGAACACCTCGCCGCCATCGTCCCGGTGGCCCGACGCGCACTGGCCGACGCGGGACGTACCCTCGACGACATCGACGCGATCGCCGTGACGCACGCGCCCGGCCTCGTCGGCGCGCTGCTCGTGGGCGTCAGCTACGCGAAGGCGCTCGCCGCGGCGCGCGGGATCCCGCTCCTCGGCGTGCACCATATGGAGGGGCACCTCTTCGCCACGGCGCTCGACCATCCGGAGGCGACGCCCCCCTTCACCGCCCTCCTCGTCTCCGGGGGGCACACGATGCTCATCGACGTCGCGGCGTGGGGCGACTACCGCCTCCTCGGCGCGACACGCGACGACGCCGCGGGGGAGGCGTTCGACAAGGTCGCCAAGCTCCTCGGTCTTCCCTACCCCGGCGGTCGGCATCTCGAGGCGCTCGCCGCCACCGGCGACCCTGACCGCTTCCGGTTCTCCCGCCCGATGCTCAACGGCGGGCAACAGCCGACCGATTCCGACTACTTCGACGTCTCGTTCAGCGGGCTCAAGACGGCGGTGCTCCTCGCCGTGCGCGCGAGTGACGACCTCGACCGCGACCGGCCGCATCTCGCGTGCGCCTTCCAGGACGCGCTCGTCGACACGCTCGTGGCGAAGACCCTGCGCGCCGCCGTGGCGCACGGCCGGCGGCGCATCGTGCTCGGCGGCGGGGTCGCGTGCAACCGCGCGCTCGTCACCGCGATGACGACGGCGGCCGCCTCGCGTGGGGCGCAGGTCTTCGCCCCGTCCCCGCGCCTCGCGACCGACAACGCCGCGATGATCGGCGCGGCGGCGCTCTTCCGGCTCGGCCGCGGCGAGCGGGACGATGCGACCCTCACCGCGCACGCCGCCGCCCCGATGCCGGGGCTCGTCGACGCCACGGCGCGTCACCGCTAGCTTCCGCGTATGGCCGCTACGACCCATCTCCCGTTCGCCTATCAACTCGGGCCCCTCGAGATCTCCGGCTTCGGCTTGGGGATGCTCCTCGCCTTCGTGATCGGGCAGATCGTCGCCACGGCGGTGCTCGAGCGCCGCGGCCAGGACGGCGAGGTGATGGGCGACGTCACGGTCGGCGCCGTCATCGGCGGGCTCGTCGGAGCGAAGCTCTACTACGCGATCCTCACGGGCGACCCGGGCGCGGTGTTCAGTCGCGCGGGCTTCGTCTTCTGGGGCGGGCTCATCGGCGGGATCATCGCCAGCGTGCTGGTGATCCGGCACAAGGGACGTCGCTTCACGGAGATCTCGGACGCCTGCGCCCCCGCGCTCGCCGCGGCGTACGCCGTCGGGCGCACCGGCTGCTGGGCGGTCGGCGATGACTATGGCCGCCCCTGGGACGGCTTCCTCGCCGTGACCTTCCCGCAGGGGGCGCCGCCGAGCACGGTGGCGAACCTCGTGCAACAGTTCGGCCTCACCGGGTATGCCGACCTGCCACCCGACGCTGTACTCCCGGTGCACCCAACGCAGCTCTACGAGACGGCGATGGGGCTCGTGATGTTCGCCATCCTCTGGCGCCTCAAGGACCACCGGCACGCCGCCGGGTGGCTCTTCGGCGTCTACTGCGTGCTGCAGGGGATCGAGCGGTTCCTTGTCGAGTTCCTGCGCGCGAAGGACGACCGCTTCGTCGGGCCGTTCACGGTGGCGCAGATGATCGCGATGGCGTTCGTGGTCGCCGGGGCGCTCTGGATGTGGCGCCGCTCCGCCTCGAGCGCGCCGACCGCGCCCGCTACGACCAGAGGATGACGACCGCGGCCGCCGTGTCGGCCGTGTGCGTGAGACTCAGATGGATGGTCCGGACGCCGAGGACGCGCGCACGCGCCTCCGCCCGGCCGTGCAGCACGAGCGTGGGGGCGCCGTCGGCGGCGCGCACGACCTCGATGTCACGCCAGCCGATGGCTCGGGCCTCATCGCTCCCGGCGAGCGCCTTGAAGGCGGCCTCCTTCGCTGCGAACCGCGCCGCGAGATGGAGCGCGGGTCGCGCCTTCGTCGCGGCGTAGCCCCACTCCCCGTCGGTGAAGAGGCGCGCCGCAGCACCCACCGGATGCCGCGCCACGAGCGCCTCTACGCGCGCGACCTCCACCAGATCGATCCCGAGCCCGAGGATCATCGGCGCGCCGCCCCACCCTCAGGCATCGGCGGCCGAGTAGCGGTAATCGCCGGCGAGCTCACGGTCGCAGAGCGCGGCGCGCGTGCCGGTCCGGAGCTCGTAGTCGCGGACGAAATCCGGCAGCCGACCGGTGGTGAACGCCGCGCGCGGGAGCGCGAGCGTGCGGATGGCCGCCTCGATCGCCGCCGGCTCCCCCTCGACCTCGACGAGGTCGTCGAGCCGCGGATAGCGCTCGAATCGCACGACGGCCCCGTGCAGCGTGAACTGCCGGATCTCGCGGTCGATCTCACGCGTCACCACATAGCCGAGCCGCTCGAGCATCGTCGCGAGCTCGTCGGGGTCACCGACGGTGACGGAGTGTTCCTCGCGGACCTTGTAGCCGTCGACGTAGGTCGTCGGCCCCTTCCAGTCGAGCCGGCCGTCGGGGCGTTCGCCGCGATAGACGCGGAGCCGCAGCACGTGGTCGCGGAGGGCGAGCGCACGATCCGGGGTGTCGTAGCGCCGGTCCTCGAGGCGGCCGGCGAAGCCCGGCACGCCCCCCGCCTCGGTGACACGCGCCACCGCGACCGCGAGGTTGGGGACGATGCCCTTGAGCTCCACCTCACGCGCCACGGATCACCTCCAGCATCGCTGCGGTGTCGGCGAGGTCGTCGACAAGCGCGAAGGCGTCATACCCCTCGAGCTCCGCACGTCGGTATCCCCCCGTCGCGACACCGATGGCGCGGGCCCCGATCCCGCGGCCGCAGGTGAGGTCGGCAGGGGTGTCCCCGATGATCACGAAGCGATCTCCGGGGATCGACCGCCCCAGGCGCGCCTCAGCACGGGCCTGCGCTACCGGGGCGAGCGCAGGGCGATGCTCGTGGTCGGAGCCGAAGGCGCCCACCACGAAGCGCGCGGGCGCGAGCCCCACCGCGTCGAGCTTGCGGGTCGCTCCTTCGACGACGTTCCCGGTGAGGAGCCCGAGCATCAGGTCGTCGGCCGCGTGCACCGCCTCGACCAGCGCCGGGACGCCGGGGAGCGTGCGAGCCAGGCGCGCCGGGTCCTGGAGCGCCACCGAGAGCCCCTCGAGGTAGCGCGCGATCACCTCGGCCATCCCTGCCTCGATCGTCGCGTCGTCGAGCCCCGCGTGCCGCATCGACTCGCGCACGATCAGGGGGTCGGTCTTCCCGTCATAGCGGTAGCCGGCGGGCCCGCGCGTGCCGAAGACGGCGTGCAGCGCCGCCTCCATCGCCGTGCGCCCCGCGCCGTCGCTCAAGAGGAGCGTCCCGTCGATGTCGAAGAGGACGACCGTCGTCACGTGCGCGAGAGGTAGAGGCCGCCGATGACGGTCGCGGCGCCGAGGCCCTGGGCGACGGTCGGGATCTCGCCGAGCGCGACCCACGCGACGAATACCGCGACGATCGGCTGCAGGTTGGCGTACATCGCGGTCCGCGTCGGCCCGATCTCGTGGACACCGCGATACCAGAAGAGATACGCGATGACCATCGCGAGGACGCCGGCGTAGACCACGGCCCCCCAGGTGAGCCAGCTCACCGCGGCCCAGTCGGTCGCCCAGAGCGAGGGGAGCGCGAGGAGGGCGAGGGGTACCACCCCGCCGACGAGGGTCCACGCTGCCACCTGCACCGACTCCACCCGCTTGGTGAGCGGCATCAACCCGCTCGTGTACAACGCCCAGCAGCAGACGGCGCCGAGGATGAGGAGGTCGCCGACAAGATGGCTCGTCCCGTCGACCTGCAGGCTCCCGCCGAGGACGAGGCCGACGCCGGCGATCGACGCCACGATCCCAAGCACCGCACGGGAGGTGAGGCGCTCGTGGCCGAAGGCGCGGGCGACAATCGCCACGGCCGCGGGGCTCGCGGCGACGACGAGGGCGGCGGTGCCGGCCCGCGTGCGCGCGAGCCCCGTGATGAAGAGCACCTGATAGATGCAGTGCCCGAGGACGCCGAGCCCCATCAACCGCCAACGATCGCGGACCGAGGGGCGCGGGCCGGCGCGCCACTGCGCGAGCGCGATGAGCACCACACAGCCGAGCCCCATCCGGAGGACGTTGAAGGCGAGCGGCGCCATCACCTGCGTCCCGTACTTCACCACCGAGAAGTTCACGCCCCAGATCACCGCCATCGCCACGAGGCCCGCCTCGGTGGCACGGTGGGTCGCGCGCGGCGGCGCGGCGGGCGTGGTGGTGGACATCCCTGAATTCTAACGACGCCGACGGACGCCCCCTATCTTTGAGCGATGCACGTCTCCTTCGCCCTCTTCGCGGACGCCGCGAACCTCTCGCAGGAAGGGAAGCTCAATGTCCTCGGGGTCTTCGACGCCCTGCAGGTCGCCTCCCTCCCGGCCGTCCACCCGCGCGCGACGCTCGTGGTGCGACTCAAGGCCCACGCCGACGACGCCGGCCGGCACACGCTCGGCTTCGCGTGGGTGGGGCCCGACGGCGAGGAACTCTGGTCGTCGACGGGGGAGCTGGAGGTCGGGCCGCCACCGCCGGGCGCGGTCGAACTCGACGTGCCGGTGATCGCCGCGATCGACCTCCCGGTCCGCGACGCCGGCACGCATCGCCTGAATGTCGTGCTCGACGGGAACCTGCACGCCGAACTGCCGTTGCACGTGCGCGCCGGTGCGCCGACGCTCCCGCCGATGGGCGGGCTCGTCTCCTAGTCGGCGAGCCCCGGCACGCCGTCGCGCCCACGGGCGAGACGCACTGCCCGCTCGATCGCCGACTCCAACGCCTCGACGGCGAGCATCTCCGCCTGTCCCGCATCGGCGTCGGGACCCGCCATCGGCGCGAGCGCGAAGACGATGTCGCCGTCAACGCGGGAACCAGCCGGGGTGATCCGGCGGTGATACGCCGCGGTCGCGGCACGGGCGACCCCCTGCAGCGCAGTCCGTGAGAGCGCGACGTCCACGGCGACGACGGCGAGCGTGGTGTTCGGGGCCGCAGCGGCGAAGGGAGGCGGCATCCCCTCACGCGCGAGACGCGCCGCGGTGTCGATGAAGCCCCCGTCCGGTCCACGCGCACCGGCGATGATGCGGCCGGCGGCGTCGCGGACATCGCCGAACGCATTCACCGCGACGATCGCGGCCGCGGCGCACCCCGTCCCCTCAGCGACGGCCACGCCGAGGCCGCCCTTCATCGCGCCCGTAGGGCCGAGGCATTTCCCGACCGTGAGGCCGGCGCCGGCGCCGACCGCGCCTTCCGCGATGCCGTCGACGGTGGCCGACTCGCAGGCCGCATAGGCCATCGCCGGCGTCGGACGGGCGTCGAACCGACCACAGGGCGCGAGGTCGAAGAGCACCGCGGCGGGGACGATCGGCACCACGCCGGGTCCTACCGGGAAGCCGCGGCCCCGCTCCTCCATCCACCGCATCACGCCGGCCGCGGCGTCGAGCCCGTACGCGGAACCGCCGGCAAGGAGGACCGCATCGACGCGCTCCACGAGATGTCCCGGTTCGAGGAGCGCCAGCTCCCGGGATCCCGTCGCCCGCCCGATGACGGCGCAGGCGCCGCGGAACGGTGCGTCGACACCCCGCACCACGGTGCATCCCGTCCCGCCCGCCGAGTCGGTGGCGTGCCCGACCGCGAGGCCGAAGCGCGTGAGCGAGCGGGTCACGTCCACTCGGGCGGCGCCGACGCCGCCGACGCCTCACAGGCGGTGCCGGAGACTTCGTCGTCGACGATCAGGAGGTGCGTCGAAGGGGCCACGGATCAGAACCGCCAGGCACGAAAGAGATCGAACCCGAACTGCTGCGGCGTCGGGACGAAACCGCGCGCGTTCACGTTCTGCGAGCAGAGGACGGCGCTGGTCGGGGGCTCCACACCCGCCGAGACCGTCAGCGTCGGCCGCATCAGGTAATCAAGCTTCACGCCGATGGAATTCGCGAGGGCCGACGCCGACCCCCCGCCGCTCCCGGAGACGAACTGGCTCACCTGACAGAGGCCGGCATCGAGGCGCACGAAGGCCTTGGCCCCCACCTGCTTGGCGCAGTTGAAGCGGACCCCTTCGAGGATGCTGGAGCCCAGGTTCGCGAGCCCGCGCTGCGACTGGTCGGCGCCTGAGGTGGAGAGGACAGCGTCGTCGCAGAGCCCCCCCGCCGCCTTCCCCCCCGCCCAGCTGCCGAGCGATGAGAGGAGCACCCGCGCCGCGGTTGAGGCATAGTAGTCCGAGCTCTGCGCGGCGATCTCGAAGCTCGGACCGCCGGTAACGAGATAGCTGATCAGGTCCGCGTTCTTGACGCGCGCCGAGTCGGGGGTGGAGAGCGTCGCGCTCGGCGCGAGCAGCGTCCCGCCGATGTTCACGCGCACCCGGACATCGGGCTGCGCCCCCTGCTTGCTGTACTGGCGCACCGTGTGGAGCGCGGCGATGTCGATGGTCGGATTGAGGTCGGGCTCGCCGAAGAACGAGATCTCACCGCGCTCCACCTCGAAGGTGCGCTGCACGGGGCCGAGGTTCAGGCGATACGTGCCGCGCACGGTCTGCAGCGTCCCGGTGAGCGCGAGCTGCGCCGCCGCGTCGCGTCCCCGCCCCTGCCGGCTGCGGGTGATCGACACGGCGCCACCGAGATTCACGTTGGCTTCCTCGGAGCGAAGCCAGACGTCTCGTCCCATCCGGACGGGGACGTTGCGCACCGTCAGGTTGTCGACGAACTGCGACGAGGAACCGGGGAGGAGCCGCTGCGCGACGAGCGCCGCCGTGTCGACAATCCCGAACCGGTCGAATTCCTCAAGTGAGATCACGCTCTTGGTGGCGACCTCGGGGATGCTGATGATCGCGCGGTCGGCGGTGAGGGCGCCGCTAAGCGCGGCGGCCTTCAGCGAGCCCGCGATTCGCAGGCTGTCCGAGAGGTCGATGTCGGCCACATCACGGACGTTGTAAACGTGGAAGGCGTTGGCGCGCACGGCGACGTCGAAGCGGGGGTTCGCGCGGTCGGCGAGCGAGACCCAGCCCGCGATGGCGGCGCGCCCGGTGCGATTCTCCGCGCGCGAGGTCGCCGCGAACCGTCGGATCGCGATGCTGTCCCCGACGAGCCCGATGTCGGCGTTCAGGTCACGCCACCGCACGTCACCGAGCGGCGCGATCTGGAGGTTGCCGCCACGGATGACGAGCCCGCCGTTCACGCGCGGTTTCGACCACGTCCCGCCAACATCGAGGTTGAGCGCGAAGTTCCCGGCGTCGCCGGCAGAGGCGGCGGTGTAGCGGTCGAAGAGCCGCAGGCTCACGCTGTCCGAGCGGACCGTCACCTGGAGCGGGGCGTCCACCGCGGGCCGGAGGCCATCTCCCGCGAGCGTCACCACCATCGGGAGCCGCCCGTCGACGGCGAGCACCGGCGTGCGCGTACCCCCGAGGGTTGCGGTGACGCGCACGGCATCGACCTCCGCGAGTGCCGCGACGGTCAGGGAGTCGACGCGCACCCCCTTCACGAGCGCCTCCGTCAGCGTCGCCCGACCCTCGAGCCGCGGCCGGAGTCGTGTCCCCGTGACACGCGCGTCGAGGTCGATACGTCCCGTCTGCGTCCCCGTCACCTGCAGCAGCTCCGCGACGTCGGCGACAGGGAGCGCGACGGCGCGGAGCACGAGATCCGCCGCGCCGTCCCGCGGCACCGCCCCGCTCACCCGGATCGCTGCCCTGGTCGCGCCGCGCAGCTCGAACACATCACTGGCGAAGCCCCCCACGTGGCGCGTGAAGCGCCCAGGGGCGGCGAGCGCCCACCGCTGGAGTCCGGTCGCGATCACGAGGGAATCGACGAGGAGGGTGGTCGTGTCCGCCCCAAGGACGTACCGAGCGCGGGCGCGGGCGAGCGTGCCACTCGCGCCGGTGAGTTGGAGTTCGACGGCCCCGCGTGCGCCGTCGGTGATGGCGGCGCGCGCGAAGGCGCGCGTGAAGCCGAAGCCCGCGGCGCGCACGGTGTCGGCGCCGAAGGAGAGGACGCCGCGTGGAGCCGCGGGGAGCCCCGCGAGCGCGACGGTCCCGTCAACCGCCCGCGCGTCATTGCCACCGAGCAGCAGGCCCGTCCCGTCGAGCCGCCCATCGAACGCGAAGTCGCGCACCCAGCCGGCCGCCGTGCCGTCGATCCGAAGGCTGCCCGCGAGCGTGTCGGCGATGCCGAGGCCGAGGAGCCGTCGGACGCCGCCGAGCGAATCGACGCGGGCACGGAGCGCGAGCGTCTCGCGGCGCCCCGGATGGAGCCCGAGCGCGCCCACGCCGTTGAGCTCGACGGCCGTGGTCTCGAGATGGAGCGAGTCGACGTGCGCGCGGCCATCGGCGAACCGGAGCCGACCCACGCCGTCGAAGACGCGGACCCCTTCGACGGTGGAGCGATCGACGAAGAGGCCGAGCGCCCCCTCGAGGCTCGCGAGCGAGTCACCGGTGACCGCCGCCTCGACGCGGGCGTTCAGGTCACCACGCGGGAGCGTCGAATCCCCGAGCGCCCCGCGCGGGTCGAACCCCGCGACGGCGGCGCGGCCGGCGACGCGATACCCCGGCGCCTCGCTGTCGAGCTCAAGGTCGACCTCGACGCGCCCGTGCGCGCCCGAGAGGTCGGCGACGAGGGTGAGGGAATCGGTCGTCCCACGCACGCGGATCGGCCCCGCGTGGTCCCCGCGCAGCGGGATCGCGGGGAAGGACTGCGCCATCGTGCTCATCGCCAACGGCAACGCGAGGAGATCGAGGTCGTAGCGGATGACATCGCCGATCGTGACACGCCCCGACCCGCGGAACTGCGAGGGCGCGAAGGCGCTGTCGCGATGCGTGAGGTCGAGGTCGCGGAAGCGCACGTCGTTCCACGGCCCGTCGAGCCGCACCGTCCCCGCGAGCACCCCGCGGAGCGCGGGCATCGCCGGATTGGCGGCCTGCAAGATGCGGAGGTCGAGCGTGTCGAGTCGTAGCTGGAACGCATCGAAGGCGGTCACCGCCGGCACGAGAAGATCGAGAGTGCCCTGCCCGCTCGCCCGGGTGCGCGCGCCAGGGACGTTGGCGTCACGATAGACGAGCGCCGCGTCGGCGACCCGGAACCGGTTGAGCGGACCGCCGGGGCCGCGGAGACGACCAGTGAGCGCCCCGGCGAACGGATAGGGGAGCGGCCCGCCGACGCGCTCGAGGAGCGCGACATCAACCGGCGCCGCTTGCACGTCGACGTCGCGCATCACGACGACGGGGCCGCCGACGACGAACGTCATCTGGCCGAGGAGTCGCGACCGGAAGGTGCGCACGTCGAGGTCGGAGAGCGCGAACTGGAGCCCGCCGCGAATCGTCGGGACGTCTCGGATGTCGAGGACCATCGATCCCCCACCCTGCTCCGGGAGCGACGGCGAGATCCACGCGAGGTCCGCGAGGGCAATCGAATCGCCATCAACTCGGATTCGGATGCGGGCAGGCTGATCGCCGCCCCACCAGATTCGACCGCCGGCCCGACCGACCGATTGCGCGAGGCGCATCGTCGGGAAGTCGAGGAAGAGCGAGTCGCCGAGGACGCGGAGCTGTCCCGTGAGGTCGCGGAGCGTGAAGGGCGGATCGTTCTCGACCATCGCCGCGTGGGCGACGTCGACGAGGAACCCCGCCGAATCGGGGTGCGCGAGCCGCAGGCGCGGCAGGTCGAGCTGCATCCCCGTCCAGCGCCAGGTGCGGGCAAGGCCGCCCGTCGTGCGCCGCGTCTCGGGCGCGGGATCGGCGAGCCCCACCGCGATGGCGCTGTCGCGGCGGGCGCCGCGCAACGAGTCGGGGGGGCTCCACGGCATCGTGACGTCGACGACCCCGTCGCGGACCGCCACCTGCTCAAGGAGGAAGATGCTGCCGAAGGCGGTGCGACTCCGGGCGCGCTTCGGACCCGGCGCCGGCGGGAAGATCTCCGACACGTTCCAACGGCCATCGGGCCCCTGCCGGAGGTGGACCTGCGGCCGCACGACATCCGCGGTGCGGATCACGATCCGGCCGTCCATCAGGTCGCGCGGGTCGAAGGTCACCGCGAGCGGCCCCGAGGCGAGGAGGAGCGCGTCGTCCGGCCCGCGCAGCTCGAGCGAGTCGAGGGTGAGGTCGGCGATGAACGAGCCGCGCAACGTGCCGAGGTGCACGCGGCCGCGGACCGCGCGCGCGAGCTGTCGCTCGACGAGCGCGCGGATCCATTCGCGCCCGCCAGCGCTCTGGGTCGCCGCCGCGAACCCACCGACGACGCCCGCGCTGATGCCGAGCATCAGGAGGGCGCTGATGAGGAGGACGGCGAGGCGACGACGGTCCATCAGAACGCCTGCCCGATGGCGAAGGTCGGCGTGAAGCGCCGGAGGATGCGCGCCGCGCGCGGCGGGCGCAACGACACGGGGCACACCCCGGTCGCCTGCTCGACGACCACGCGGCCGCCCCCCACATCGCGCTTGGTCACCGCGAGCGTGTTGCCGGGGCTCACGCAGAAGAGGGCCCCGCCCTCGGTGAGCGGCGCGTCGAAGTACGCCGCGCCCTCGACGGGATCGTACGGGTTGTACGCGAGGTCAGCGCGCAGATACCCGATCGGGGTGCGGATCCGCACGCCGAGGCCCGGCGTCACGCGCAACGCAGAGAACCGCAGCCGCTCCACCCCGGCGCCGCGGTTCCAGACGCGCCCCGCGTCGGCGAAAAGGGTCCACCGCAGGAGCTCGGGGAAAAAGGGACTCTGCAGGCGGAGCTCGAGGTTCCCGACGACCATCATGTTCCCGCCAGTCGGCACGGCGCGGCGCGGCGTCGAGTCGGCGGCCTGGAAGAAGACGGTGTCCCCGACGGCGAAGGTACTGGTGCGCGCCCCCGCCGTGGTGAGCGTGTCGAACGCCTCGGGGATGTAGACCGCGGGGCCGAGTTCGTTCTGCCGGAAGCCGCGGACGGTGGTCGGCCCGCCGGCGAAGAGCCGCTCCTGCGCCGGGACGAAGCGCTCGGTCTCATCGAACGAGAGCGTCGGGCCCAGCACCCCGCCGAGGCGCACGCGCAGCGCGAGCACCGCCTCCTCGGCCACCCGCACGTAGGTGGAGCCGTCGAGGGAGAGCCGCGTGAATTGGAGGGCGAGGTCCGAGCCGGTCGCCTTCGACGCGTGCCGCGCCTCGAGACGTCCTACGAGGCCGCGGGTGGGATCGGCCGGGTCATCGGTGCGCTCGTAGCTGGTGGCGGCGCTGAACACCGCGAGGCGCTGGAGCCGCTGCAGCGCCTCGCGGTCATCGGCGACGCAGGCGTTGAAGACCGCGCAGAAGAGCGCCGGCTGCGCCTCGGTGCGCCCGAGCTCGATGCTGTACCCGAGGCTGTGGGTCCGGCGCGGAAGCGCGCGCGCCAGCGCGAGGCTCGCACCGATCGGCGCGGTGCGGAGAAACGCTTGGAACTCCGACCGACGCTCCGAGTACAGCGAGAGCGTCGGGATGAAGCTCGTGCGCAGCACCGACGGCTGGCTCACCGTGGCGCTCACGTAGTAGTTCAGGACGTCGCTGTACGGGTCGCTCCGCGCGATCCCGCTGCAGAGCGACTCGGCGCCGTCGAGCGGCGCGCCGACGCCAATCTTCGAGACGCGGCCGCGGAGCTCGAGGCGCGTCGCCGACCGGAACAGGTTGTAGTCGGTGAGCTCGCCGGTGGTGCGGAAGCAGTCGAGCGTTCCCCACCCGCCGCCGAAGCGCGCCGAGCGGAGGAACCCCTCGGTGAGCGCGATGTCGATCGGCAGGAGCGAATCCGCCCCCGCCTCGCCCGGCTGGACCTCCACCTGCGCGAAGGCTTCGCTCTGGTAGAGCGTCCGCTTGGCGCGCTCGAGCAGGCGTTCGCGATAGAGATCCCCCGTCGTGAGCCCGGAGAGGCGGCGGACCGCGGCCGCCGGGACCTCGGGGGCGCCCCCGCCGCTCCCCGTTCGCGCGATGCGCAGCGCGCCGATGCGCCGCCGGGGGCCGGGGACGACGGTGAAGCGCACCGTCGCGCGCCGCTCCAACGTGCGGGTATCGTAGCCGAGAAAGGTCTCCGCCTCGGGGTAGCCCGAGTTCCGCAGGCGCCGCGTGATGGAGTCGCGGGTCGCCCGGTTGGCGTAACGGTCGAAGCGGCCGCCGACGCGCGCCGGGAGCCCATCCCGGATCTGCGCCGCCTCCGGCACGCCGTCGAGGCCGTCGACCTGCACGGTGTCGACGAGGACCGGCTCCCCCTCGACGATCTGGAAGCGCACCTGCACGACGCCCGGCTCTGGGTGCGTCACCACGGTGTCGACCGTCGCGTCGACGAACCCGTGGTTGCGATACCAGACCGTGAGGCGCAACAGGTCGAGCGGGAACTCGTCCGCATCGAGACAGTGCTTGAGCCCCACCACGCGGAAGGTCCGGCGCGCCCACGACGACGGCGTCGTCACGATCCCCGCCGCGAGCTCCGCATCGCTGAAGGCCGCGTTCCCGCTGAAGCTCAGCGCGCGCACCTCCACGTCGCCGCGCTCGCACCGCGTCTCCTGCGCCCCGGCCGCGGACGCGACGCAGAGGGCCAGGGTCGCGACGCGGCGGCCGACGCGGCTCCGCACGTCAGTCGTCCTTCTGCCCGAAGATCGCGAGGTTCGACGAGTGCCCGGGGCTCAGCTTCTTCTCCGGGTGCATCCAGTGCACCGCCTGGTTTACCGCCATGCTCGCCTCGGCGAACCCCGTCGCGATGAGTTTGAGCTTCCCCGGGTACGTGGTGACATCGCCGCAGGCCCAGACCCCCGCACGCCCCGTCCCCATCGTCTGGTCGACGGCGAGCTCGTCCTGCTCGAGCCGGAGCCCCCACGTCGCCATCGGCCCCATATCGCTCACGAAGCCGAGCATCGGGAGCACGAAGTCGCAGGGGACGCGCCGCGTCGTCTTCGTCTTGAGGTCGCGCAACTCGAGCGCGACCATCCGGTCGCCCTCGGCCACCACGTCGGCGAGCTCGTGGAAGGTGTGCACCGCCGCGCGCCCTTCCGCCGCCGCCGCGAGGACCGCATCGACGGTCGCCTGATGCGCGCGGAACCGGTCGCTACGGTGCACGAGCGTCACCGAAGCCGCGACCCCTTGCAGCTGATGCGCCCAGTCGAAGGCGGAATCCCCGCCGCCGATGATCACCACGTGCCGGTCTGCGTAGCGCGTCGGCGCCAGCACCGCCTCGTCGATCCCGCGCCCGTACCAGGGCGCCGCACAGGGCTGCGGGAGGCGGCGCGCCGCGAAGGCGCCGATCCCTGCGGCGATGATCACCGCACGCGTCGGGAAGTGGCCGGTCTCGGTCACCACGACGAAGCCGCCGTCGGCCGCCTCCTCCAGCGCGACCACGCGCTGCCCGCAGTGGATCGGCTGCGCGAACTGCCCGGCCTGCGCCACGAGGTTCGCGACGAGGTCCTTCGCGAGCACCCGCGGGAACCCAGCGACGTCGAAGATGAACTTCTCGGGATAGAGCGCGGCGAGCTGGCCGCCGGCCTGTGGTAGCGCGTCGACGATCTGCGCGGTGGCCCCACGCATCCCCGCGTAGAAGAGTGCGAAGAGGCCTGCCGGGCCTCCGCCGATGATCGTGATGTCCCGTGGTTCGTGCGTACGCATACGGCAAATCTCGCCCGTCACGACCATAGAGGGCAACCGCGGTTCCCCCTTCTATTGCGCCCTTCCGGAAACCTCCATCTCGCCGCCGCACCGGCAGGAGCCCGCCTCCGTGAGCCTCCTGCCCGGCATCCACCCCCCCGCCCGTTAGATTGCGGGGATGACGCTCAAGATCTACACGAAGACCGGCGACGACGGCGACACGGGACTCTTCGGCGGCGGCCGCGTCGCGAAGGACCATCCGCGCGTCGAGGCGTACGGCGAGGTCGACGAACTCAACGCGACGATCGGGCTCGCCCGCTCGATCGAGATGATGCCGCGCATCGACGAGGTGCTCGCCCCCGTCCAGCGCGACCTCTTCGCCCTCGGGGCGCTCCTCGCGACCCCCGACCCCGCGAAGATGTGGGAGCAGCTCGAGAAGGCACGCATCTCCGACGCCCGCGTCGCCCAGCTCGAGCAGGCGATCGACGACGGCGAGCAGGAACTCGAGCCGCTGAAGGCGTTCATCCTCCCCGGCGGGACGCCGAAGGCCGCCGCCCTGCACGTGGCGCGCACGGTCTGCCGTCGCAGCGAGCGCGCGGTCATCCGCCTGCAGCACGAGACCGAGGTGCCGCCGATCGTGGTCGTCTACCTGAACCGCCTCTCCGACCTCCTCTTCGTCCTCGCGCGCGTCGCGAACCGTCGCGCCGGTGCGGGCGAGGTGACCTGGTAGGATGCCGACCGCGCGCACGCTCCACGGCGCGCGGCTAGAGGTCGCGCCGGGCCTCGGCCCCGCGCTCGGCTCGCGCCTCACGTCGGCCTGGCCCCGACACCGCCTCGCGGTCGTGATCGACGCGACCGTCGACGCGCTGCACGGCCCGACGCTCCGCGCGGGACTCCCGCCCGAGACGGTCTGGTGCCCGATCCCCTCGGGCGAGGCGACGAAGACCCGCGCCACCTGGGCCGCCGTCACCGATACGCTGCACGCCGCCGGCCTCGGGCGCGACACGGTGATCGTCGCCGTCGGCGGTGGGGTCACGACCGACCTCGCGGGCTTCGTCGCGGCGACCTTCGCGCGCGGCGTCCCCACGGTCCTGGTCCCGACGTCACTGCTGGCGATGGTTGACGCGGCGATTGGCGGGAAGACCGGCGTCGATACCCCGCACGGCAAGAATCTCGTCGGCGCCCTGCACCACCCCGAGCTCGTCCTCATCGACCCGCGCTGGCTCGATACGCTCCCGCCCGCCGATCGGCGCCACGGCGCCGCCGAGGCGCTGAAGCACGGCATCGTCGCCGACGCCGCGCACGTCGAGTGGATCACGACGCACCTCTCCGCGGCGCTCGATCGCACGCCCTTCCCATCGGCCGTCGCGGACGCCCTCATCGCGCGCTCGGTCGAGATCAAGGCCGCGATCGTCGAGGAGGATCCCGAGGACCGCGGACGCCGCCGCGTCCTGAACTTCGGCCACACCATCGGCCACGCGCTCGAGCGGCTCAGCGACTACACGATCCCGCACGGCGCCGCCGTCGCCATCGGGATGGTCGCGGAGGCGCGGCTCGGCGAGCGTCTCGGCGTGACACGCGACGGTGTCGCCGACCGGATCGCCGCCGCGTGTGACGCGCTCGGGCTCCCCACGCGAGGGCCGTCGACGCTGCGACCCGACGCGATCGTCGCGGCCACCCGGGCGGACAAGAAAGCCGCCGGCGGACAGGTCGGGTACGCGCTCCCGGAGACGATCGGCGCGATGGCCGGCGCCGCCTCGGGCTTCGTCATCCCCGTCCCGGACACCGACGTCCTCCGAGCCCTCACAGAAATGTGAGGCATTCCATCTCGTTGCACAGCAACGAGATGGCGCGTTAGAGGCGCGACGCTGTCGGTTTGGCACGGTTTTTGGGTGTTGACCGATTTCCCCGGACGCTTGTAGGGTGGGTTGTCTGACAGGGTGGCCGACCTGTCAGGTCCGTCGTCCCGGCAGAGCGGTTCGAGTGGCGTCCTCCCGGCGCCGAATTCTCCTACACGCGGTCCATTGGGGTCGGTATGCAGCCCGCCAGCGAGTCGAGGTCCCGGACGTATTTCCGTTCCGCGCCGTCCTCCGCGTTCGACCAGTACCTGCTCGACATCCAGAAGCTCCCGCTGATCACCGATGCCGCCGAGGAGCGGCGCCTGGCGCGGCTCGCGCAGAAGGGTGACGAAGAGGCCGCCGAGCGCCTCGTCACCGCGAACCTCCGGTTCGTGATCAGCTACGTGAAGAAGTACCAGGGGCACGGCCTCGACCTCTCGGAGCTCGTCGCGATCGGCAACGAGGGGCTGCTCAAGGCGGTGCGGAAGTTCGATCCCGACCAGGGCGTGAAATTCATCTCGTACGCCGTGTGGTGGGTGCGTCAGGCGGTGCTGAAGGCGCTCGCCGAGCAGACGCGCTCGGTCCGCATCCCACTCAATCAGAATTCGCAGCTCATCCGCCTCTCGCGCGCCGAGATGGTGCTCGCGCAGGTGCTCCGTCGTGACCCGACCGACTCGGAGCTGGGTCGGATGCTCGAGGAGTCGCCGGACCAGGTGCGCGCGGCGCGGCAGATGTCGTCGACGGAGGTGTCGCTCGACGCCCCGGTCGATCGCTCCGACCGCGAGGCGAGCTCCCTCGGCGAGCGCTTCGCCGGCGCCGATGGCGTGGAGATCGAGGAGAAGACCGATGTGAACCTGATGCGGGAATGCATCGACAAGGTCTTCCGGCAGTACCTGACGCCGCGCGAGCGGAAGATCCTCAACCTCTACTACGGGCTCGACGAGGGCGCCGAGGCGATGACCCTTGAGCGCATCGGCGCGCTGATGGGCGTGACGCGCGAGCGGATCCGGCAGATCCGCGAGCGGGCGTTCGAGAAGCTCCGCACCTGCCCCGAGGGACGGTCGCTCGCGGGGTTCTGGGCGGTCACCTGACCCGCACGCACGACTGAGCGTGGCGTGCCCGGTCTTCGCGCCATGACGACGAACGGGGTCCGGATGCGAATCCGGGCCCCGTTCGCCTAGGTTCCCGGCGTGTCCTCGCTCGCCGCGGCCCTCGCCGATGTCGTCGGTGGCGCGCAGGTGCTCGCGCGTCCCGCGACCCTGCACGTCTACCGCTCGGACGCGCTACCCGGGCTCCGCGCCCTCCCATCGCTCGCGGTCTTCCCCGCCACGCCTGACGAGCTGATCGGCGTGATCCGGGTGCTCGCCGCCCACGATGCGCCATTCGTGGCGCGTGGCGCCGGCACCGGACTCTCCGGCGGCGCCCTCGCCGACGGCATCACCCTCGTCGGCCTGCACCGGATGCGCCGCATCCTCGCGCTCGACCCCGTGGCGCGCACCGCGACGGTGGAGCCCGGCGTCGTGAACGCGACGCTCACCCGCGCGGCCGCGCCGCACGGCCTCCACTACGCCCCCGATCCCTCCTCGCAGGCGGCGTGCACCATCGGCGGCAACATCGCCGAGAACGCCGGCGGGCCGCACTGCCTCAAGTACGGCGTCACGCTCGACCACGTCGTCGCGGCGACGATCGTGCTCCCCGACGGTGAGGTCGTCACGCTCGACCGCGGCGACGAGGGCGGCTACGACCTCCTCGGGGCGTTCGTCGGGAGCGAAGGGTGCTTCGGCGTCGTCGTCGACGTCACCGTCCGCCTCACCCCCGACCCCGAGCGGATCGTCACCCTCCTCGCGGACTTCACCTCGGTCGATACCGCCGCGGACGCGACCTCACAGGTCGTGGCGGCAGGAATCGTCCCCGCCGCGCTCGAACTGATGGATGCTGCGACCATCGGCGCGGTGGAGTCGAGCGTCTATGCCGCCGGCTATCCGCGAGATGCGGCGGCGGTGCTCCTGGTCGAGGTGGATGGCGCTGCCGATGGCGTGGAGGCGGATGTCACACACCTAACGGCGCTGCTGCGGGACGCCGGGGCGCGTGGGGTGCGTGTGGCTCACGACCCCGCCGACCGCGCCCGCCTCTGGCAGGGGCGGAAGAAGGCCTTCGGCGCGATGGGGCGCATCGCCCCGCATCTCGTGGTGCAGGACGCCGTCGTGCCGCGCACCCGGCTCGCCGAACTCCTGCGTACGATCGAAGGGATCGGTGTGCGCCACGGCGTCCGCGTCTGCAACGTCTTCCACGCCGGCGACGGCAACCTGCACCCGAATATCCCGTGTGACACCGACGACCCGGCGGAAGCCGCGCGCGTGCACGCCGCGATGTCCGAGATCATGACCGCCTGTATCGCGGCGGGCGGCTCGATCACCGGGGAGCACGGCGTCGGCATCGACAAGCTCGGCTACATGGACGCGCTCTTCACCCCCGAGACGCTCGACGCGATGTGTCGCCTGCGCGAGGTCTTCGACCCGGGGCGGCGGGCGAACCCCGGGAAGGCGGTCCCCGTCCACGCCTGTCGCGAATGGCACGCGGTGCCCGCAGGCCGACGGGGGGTCGCGTGAGCGGCGCCGAGCTCGCCGGGAGCCGCCCGTGACCGGCGCACCGACCACCTCCTCGGTCACCGTCACGCCAACGAGCGTCGACGCGATGGTCGACGTCGTGCGCGACGCCGTCGCGACCACACGCCCGCTCCGCATCGCGGGGGCTGAGCAGTGGCCCGCGGCGGGGCATCCGGTGCGCGCGACGATCACGGTGCGATGCTCCGCGCTCCGCGGGATCTCGCACTACACCCCGGGGGACCTCACGCTGAGCTGCGGCGCCGGTACGACCCTCGCGGAACTCGACGAGGCCACGGGGGCGAACGGGCAGTGGTGTCCCCTCCTCCCCTGGGGCGACGATGCCGGCACGGTGGGCGCGACGATCGCGACCGCGACAGCGGGTCCATTCGCCGAGCGACTCGGGCGTCCGCGCCAACTCGTCCTCGGGCTCGAGGCGGTCGACGGGCGCGCGCAGCGGATCTCCCCGGGTGGACGGGTCGTGAAGAACGTCGCGGGCTTCGACCTCACGCGTCTCTTCACAGGGAGCTGGGGCACACTGGCGATCCTCACGACACTGCATCTCCGCCTCCGGGCACGACCATCCGTCGATGAATCGTGGTGGATCAACGACGGTGACGCGGCGCGCCTGCACGCGTTCGCGCGGGGCCCACATCTCCCGCTGGCGGTGCACCGCACCGATGGCGCATCAAAGGGACTCGACGGCGAGGGCTGGCTCGTGCGCCTCGGCGGGAATCGCGCCGCGGTGGAGAGTGCGCGTGAGACGCTCCGCGGGTGCGGGACGATGGCGCCGGTCGCCACCGAGATCTGGGATCGCGTGCGTCTCGTCGACGCGCCGTCGTCCCCTGCCCTCGCGTGGCCGTGGACACCGCTCGCCCGCCGGGTGCGCGCACAGTTCGACCCATCCGGGATCCTGAATCCCGGCCTGCTCGGGGATCCCGAATGACCACGGACGCCGTGTCGCGCCCCTGCGCGCTCCCCGGGACGCCGCTCGCGCAGGAGCGCGCGGGGCTCGACGCCTGCGTGCACTGCGGCTTCTGCCTCCCCGCCTGCCCGACCTATCTCGCGCTCGACGACGAGAACGATTCGCCGCGCGGACGGCTCCTGTTGATGCAGACGCTGCTCGACGGCACGGTCCGTCCCGACGATCCCGACGTGGGACGCCACTTCGATCAGTGCCTCGGTTGCCGCGGGTGCGAGACCGCGTGCCCGAGCGGCGTGCCCTACGGTCGGCTGCTCGAGGCGACGCGCGCGACGCTCACGACACACCGGCCGCTCCCGCTCGTAGCGCGGTTGATCCTGGGCGTCTTCGCTCGCGAGTGGGCGCTACGCCCCGCCCTCGCGGCGGCACGCCTCGTCCGCGCGAGCGGTGTCGCCGGATGGCTCGCCCGTGCGCTCCCCGCGCGGCTCGGGATGCCCTTCGCGATGCTCGCGTCCACCGCGCGGCCCGACGCAGCGAATTGGGCCGCCACGGGCGATGGCCAGCGTGGCGAGGCGACGCTGCTCACCGGCTGCGTGATGGAAGGGCTCTTCCACCCGGTGAACCGCGCGACGGAGCGGACGCTCACCGTGAACGGGTATCGGATGCGGTCGACGCCGGGCCAGGTCTGCTGTGGCGCCCTGCACGCGCACGCCGGCGACCTCGAGACGGCGCGCGCACTCGCCCGAACGAACATCACCGCCTTCGAGTCGTGCGGGGCCGCGTCGGTGGTGGTCAACTCCGCCGGTTGCGGCGCGATGCTCACGGAGTACGCGCACCTCCTCGCCGACGATCCCGCGTGGGCCGCGCGCGCAGCGACCTTCGCCGCGACCGTGCGCGACGTCTCGGCACTCCTCGCCGCCGCCGGCCCGACCCCCACGGCGCCGATCGGCGCCCCACGCCGCGTCGCCTACGACGCGCCCTGTCACCTCCAGCACGGACAGCGCATCGTCGATCCGCCACTCGCCGTGCTGCGGGCGGCGGGCGGGATCCGGTCGGTCCCGCTCGCGGAGGCGGACCAGTGCTGCGGTTCCGCGGGGATCTTCAACCTCACGCAACCCGAGGTGGCGGAGCGGGTGCTCGCGCCGAAACTGCGACGCATCGCCGAGAGCGGCGCAGAGGTGGTCGCCACGGGAAACCCCGGCTGCCTGATGCAGATCGGCGGCGGGCTCACGCTGACCGGCTCGCCGGTGGTGGCCCGCCACCCGGTGGAACTGCTCGATGCCGACTACGCCCGGGGAACCCGGCGCGATTAGGATTCGCGGATGGACGTCCCGGTCGTCTGCGTGGAGCTCGAGGGGGTGGTCGTCGACACCGAAGCGGTGCGACTGACCGCGCTCGCCAGCGCGCTCGAGGGAGAAGGGCTGACGCTCACGGGCGAGGCCGCGGCCGCCGCGCGCGGTCATCCGGTGGAGGCATCAGTCCGCCGTGCCCGCCGCGTGTTGGGCGCCGTCGAGGACGAGACGGCGGTGGAGCTCGGTCGCCTGCGCGCCGAGCGCGCCTTCGCGGCCCGCATCGGGAAAGGCATCCTCGTGCATCCCGCCGCGAAGGCGACGCTGGAACGCCTCACCTCGCATTGCCGACTCTCGATCGTGACGCGCGCCTCACGGCGCGAGGTCGAGTTCCTCCTCGCGCTCGCCGGCCTCGAGGCGCTCTTCCGGCCCGTCATCGCCCTCGAGGACGCGGCGCAGGGGAAGCCCGCTCACGCCCCCTGGGAGGTGGCGCTGGACCGCGTCGGGCAGCTCTTCCCGGGCCAGCGGCTGCGGGGAATCGCCGTGGAGGATCACGTCGTCGGGATCCGCGGCGCGCGGACCGCCGGCCTCCGGTGCGTCGGGGTGGGCCCGATTCCGGCGCACGAGGCGCTCGAAGCCGATGCCTGGCTCGAATCGATCGCCGACCTCACCCCGGAACGGCTCCGCTCGTTCGCGACGGACGCCGCGAGCCCGTGACGGCGTCCTTCCTCGCGCCGCGCCCGGCGCGTGGGCGCCTCGAGGTGCGGGGCCCGCAAGCGACGGCCGTCCTCAACGGCCTGCTGACGAATGACGTGAGCACGCTCGCCGAGGGGGCGGGCCAATGGGCCGCCGCGCTCACCGCGAAGGGGCGCGTCATCGCGCTCCTTCGTGTACTGCGGGACGAGGACCGTTTCCTTCTCGACACCGATGGCGCGGCGCTCCCCGGCCTCCTCGCGATGCTCCGGAAGTATGTGAACCCGCGACTCGCCACCGTGACCGATCTCTCCTCGACCTCGCTCGCGGTCGGTGTCCACGGCGCGGGGGCGGCGGCCGCCCTCGCACCGCAGGTCGCCTGTGCCGTGGACGAACTGGAGGCGCTCGCGCCGATGGCGGGTCGGCACGGCACCGTCGATGGCACGCCGGTCGTCGTCGTGCGGAGCCCCGCCTGCGCGGCGCCGGGGTTCGAGGTCATCGGCCCGACGACGACCATCGAGTCGCTCATCGGGGCGCTCTCCGCTGCCGGGTGGGCGACCGCCGCGGCCGGTGCGCTCGAGACGGAGCGGATCCTGGCCGGCGTGCCCACATGGGGCATCGATATGACCGAGGAGACGATCGCACAGGAAGCGGCGCTCGACTCGCTCGGCGCGCTCGCCTTCGCGAAGGGGTGCTACACCGGGCAGGAGGTCGTGGCCCGCATCCACTTCCGCGGCCATGTGAATCGCCTGCTGCGGCGCCTGCGCGCGACCTCGCCGCTCGCGGTGGGCGCGGTGGTCCGCGATGCGGCAGGGACAGAGGTCGGGGACGTGCGCTCGAGCGTCAGCACGGCGGAGGGATCGCTCGCGATCGCGATGGTGCGGCGGGAGGTGCCGCCAGGTGACACGGTCCGGGTCGTCAGTGAGTCAGGCGAGACCCCTGCGATCGTCGAGGCGCTGCACTAAGGCGCGCCGGAATCAACGGAGACCAGGGAAAACGAAAGAGGCGCGCGACCCGGAGGTCGCGCGCCTCTCGTTCGACGAAACAGCGACTTACTTGGCGCTGTCGGCGGCCGGAGCGGCAGCGGTCGAGTCAGCCGGAGCGGCCGAATCGGTCGCGGCAGCCGGAGCGACGGACGTGGTGTCGGCGGCCGGAGCGGCCTCCTCGGTCTTGGCGCCGCAGGCGGCGAGGACGAACAGCGAGGCAACGAGGGCGATCTTCTTCATGGGGCGGTCTCTCGGGGGTGTGGTGTGGTGCGGCGTCTCGCGAGGTATTCGCGTCTTGCGCACGGCCTCAATCCTATTTGTCCCGGGTTGAGCCGTCAATACCGCCGGGACACCCAACTCGTTCCCCGACAAGGGTTTGAAGGGCATCCACGGTCCAGACGACCGCCCCCGCCCCAGGGTCACATCCGGTCGGCACAGTTGGACACACTGTCCAAGTATTTGCCAGACAAGGACTTATACGACAGGGAGAGTCGTGATTCCCTCCGGCGGGTTGGCGCGCACCCCCTCCCGGGTGATGATTCAGGGATGAGCCCCGCGGATACGGCGATCGAGGTCGAAGGGACGCGCCGCGTCGTGCGCGGCGCCTGCCCACACGATTGCCCCGACGCGTGCGCGATGCTCGTGACCGTCGAAGGGGATCGCGTGACACGGGTGCAGGGAGACCCCGCACATCCGGTCACGCAGGGGTTCCTCTGCACGAAGGTGAATCGCTATCCCGAGCGCACGCATCATCCGGAGCGCGTGCTCCGTCCGCTGCGACGCGTCGGCCCGAAGGGTCGAGGCGAGTTCGTCGAGGCCTCGTGGGATGAAGCACTCACCGACATCGCAGCGCGCCTGAACGCCATCCGCCACTCGCCCGACGGCCCAGAGGCGATCCTCCCCTACTCGTACGCGGGGACGATGGGGATCCTGCAGGGCGAGTCGATGGACCGCCGCTTCTTCCACGCGATCGGCGCGTCGCTCCTCGACCGAACCATCTGCGCGACCGCCGGGATGATGGGAATGCGGATGACAGTCGGTGCGAGCATCGGCACCGACATCGAAGGCGTACCGGAAAGCGATCTGATCATCCTCTGGGGCACCAACACGCTCACCTCGAACCCGCATCTCTGGCCCAAGGTGCTCGAGGCGCGGGCGAAGGGCGCGCCGGTACTCTGCATCGACCCGATCCGCACGCGCACCGCCGAGCAGTGCGACGAGTGGATCGGTATCCGCCCGGGCACCGATGCGGCGCTCGCGCTCGGGCTGATGCACGTGCTCGTCGCCGAGGGGCTGCAGGACGACGACTATCTCGCGCGCCACACTCTCGGCGCCGACGCGCTGCGTGCGCGCGTGGCGGAGTATCCGCCGGCGCGGGTCGCCGCGATCACGGGGATCCCTGCGGAACGGATCGTCGCCCTGGCACAGCAGTACGGGCGCGCACACGCCGCCTTCATCCGGATCAACTACGGGCTGCAGCGACACGCCGGCGGTGCGATGGCGGTTCGCACGATCGCCTGCCTCCCGGCGATCACGGGGCATTGGCGGCGCGCGGGAGGCGGCGTGCAGCTCTCCTCGAGCGGGAACTTCGCGCTCAACAAGGCCGCGGTGCAGCGTCCCGATCTGATCCCCGCCGGCACGCGCACGATCAATATGTCGCGCCTCGGCGACGCGCTCACGCAGCCCGATGCCGGTGTCGGCGGGCCGCCGGTGCGCGCACTCATCGTGTACAACTCGAATCCCGCGGCCATCGCGCCCGACCATCTGCGCGTCGTCGAGGGGATGCGTCGCGAGGATCTCTTTACGGTGGTCCTCGAGCACTTCCGCACCGACACCGCCGACCACGCCGACTGGATCCTCCCCGCGACCACGCAACTCGAGCACCTCGATCTGCATTGGTCGTACGGCCACCACTACGTGACGCTGAACACGCCCGCGATCGCGCCGATCGGCGAGGCGCGGCCGAACACGGAGATCTTCCGTCGGCTCGCGGCGGCGATGGGGCTCGACGAGCCCGCGCTCCGTGACGACGACGAGACGATGCTCCAGCAGGCGCTCGACACGAGCGATCCGCGAATGGCGACGGTCACCCTCGAGGCGCTGCGCGAGCGGGGCTGGGTACGACTCAACCTGCCGACGCCGTATCTCCCCTTCGCCGAAGGGGGCTTCCACACGCCGAGTGGCAAGTGCGAGTTCGTCTCGGAGCGAATGGCGACGCTGGGGCTCGATCCGCTTCCTTCGTACACGCCGCCCTATGAATCGCCGGAGCGCGACCCCGCGCTGGTAGCGCGGTATCCGATCACGTTGATCTCGTCGCCGGCGCACCAGTTCATGAACTCCACCTTCGTGAACGTCACCTCGCTCCAGCGGGCGGCGCGCGAGCCGGAGGTGTCGCTGCACCCGACCGACGCGGAGCGGCGTGGCATCCGCGACGGCGCCCGCGTGCTGGTGGCGAACGATCGGGGGAGCTTCGAGGCGACGGCCCGCCTGCGCGAGGGGATCCGCGAAGGGGTGGCGTGGGCCCCGGGGATCTGGTGGGCGAAGGCCTCGCCCGACGGCCGGACCGTCAACGCGACGACCAGCCAGCGTCTCACGGATATGGGTGAGGGTCCCGTGTTCTACGACAACCAGGTGGAGATCGCCGTCGTGGCGTGAACCGCGGTGGCGCCCCCGGCGCGCACCTCCGGCCGATTCAAGGCGTCGCCCCGGCGAACCGCGCCGCAACGTCGAGCGTTGACCCCATCCAGACTCTTTCTCAGACAGGAACCATGTCCGCTCCGCTCCCGACCACCCTCGGCGCCCTCAAGGCCTCCCCCTTCGGCGCCGCCGACACGCGCGGCCGCTCCGTCAAGGACGAGATCCGCGCGAACCTCCTCGCGCGACTCGCTCAGGGCGGCCCGCTCTTCCCGGGGGTCCTCGGCTACGAGGACACGGTGATGCCGCAGGTGGTGAACGCGCTCCTCTCGCGGCACCACTTCATCCTCCTCGGGCTCCGCGGACAGGCGAAGTCGCGGCTGCTGCGCGCGCTGACGACCCTCCTCGACCCGGCGCTCCCGGTGATCGCCGGATCGGAAACGAACGACGACCCCTTCGCGCCGATCTCGAAGTTCGGCCGTGAGCGGATCGCCGAGGCGGGTGACGACACGCCGATCGCGTGGCTCGCGCCGGAGCAGCGGTACGTCGAGAAGCTCGCGACGCCGGACGTGACCGTCGCCGACCTCATCGGCGACCTCGACCCGATCAAAGCGGCGCGGGGCGGCCATCTCCTCTCCGACGAGCTCAGCATCCTCTATGGGATGCTCCCGCGCGCGAACCGCGGGATCTTCGCGCTGAATGAGCTCCCCGATCTCGCGGGGAAGGTACAGGTCGGGCTCTTCAACGTGATGCAGGAGGGCGACGTCCAGATCAAGGGCTACCCTGTCCGCCTCGCGCTCGACGTGGTGCTGACCTTCACCGCGAACCCCGAGGACTACACCGCGCGCGGCAAGATCATCACGCCGCTCAAGGACCGCATCGGGAGCGAGATCATCACGCACTACCCGACGAGCGTCGGCCTCGCGCAGCGAATCACGCAGCAGGAGGCGTGGACCACGCGTGGTGCGCGTCCTGTCCGAATCCCCGAGATCGTCGCCGAGGTCGCGGAGCGCGTGGCCTTCGAAGCGCGCGAGGAGAAGCGGATCGACCAGCGTTCCGGCGTCTCGCAGCGGCTCTCCATCACCCTCCTCGAGAACATCGTCTCGAACGCCGAGCGGCGCGCGGTGACGCTGGGCGAGCCGATGGTGGTGCCGCGCATCGCCGACCTCTACGCCGCGCTCCCCGCCATCACCGGGAAGATCGAGCTCGAGTACGAGGGGGAGCTGATCGGCGGAGCGGTGATCGCGCGCGAACTCATCCGCCGCGCCGCCGACGCCACGCTCCGCGAGCGGGTGGGCCCCGTCGCGGCCGAGGAGGTCGTGATCTGGTTCGACGAAGGCTCGGCGCTACAGGTGAGTGACGACGCCGGTGTGGCGACGGCACTTGCCGGCTTCGCGACGGTCCCTGGGCTACTCGACGAGGTGCGCACGGCCGGACTCGGCGGCACCGAGGATGGGGATCTCCTCGCGGGATGCGAGCTCCTGCTCGAGTCGCTCGTGGCGCGGCGGAAACTCACGCGCTCGGAGGGGGGACGCTACGGGCGCTCAGTGCGTCGCAAGCAGGGGATGTCGCCGGAACGCCCAGAGAGCGACGAGTAGCATCAACGCGCCGCCGCCGCCGATCGCCCACGAGACGCCGGCGGCGCGCGCGACCCATCCGCCGAGGGCGCTGCCGATCGGCGACGACCCGACGTAGACCATCACGTAGACCGAAAGGACCCGTCCCCGCACCGCGTCGGGGACGAGCTCCTGCAGACGCGCGTTCACGAGCGCGTTGTTGAGAATCATCGCGAGGCCGACACCGAAGAGGAGCGTACCGGCGAGCCAGGGCGCCCGCGCGACGGCGAACCCGACGAGCAGGACGGGGAGGAGATAGGAGGCGAGTCGGAAGACGCGCCCACGCCGCGGCCCACCTCCCGTGGCCGCGATGGCGAGCGCCCCGACCACGGCCCCGACGCCGAACGCCGCCATCAGGGCGCCGTAGCCGTCGGCGCCGAGCGCGAGGCCGTCACGCGCGACTACCGGGAGGAGTGAGAGGACGGGGACACCGAGGATCGAGAAGAAGAGCGTCAGCCAGAGGAGCGCCGGAAGCGGCTCGTGCGTGCGGATGTAGGTCCACGCCTCGCGGAAGCCGCCCGTGCCGACGTGGATGGCCCGGCTCACGCGGCGCGCCGGTGCGAGGTGGATCATCCAGAGGGCAATCAGGACGGCGAGGTAGCTGAGTGCGTTGAGGCCGAAGGTCCAGGAGACGCCGAGCTGCGCGACGACGATCGCCGCCACGCTCGGCCCCATCACGCGGGCGAGGTTGAAACCGGTGGAGTTGAGGCCGATCGCCTGCGGGAGGTCTTCCTTCCCAACGAGTTCGACCATCAGCGATTGCCGTGCCGGGATCTCGAACGCCGCGAGCACACCGCCGACGAGGGAGAGGGCGAAGAGCCAGGGGATCGTGAGGTGCCCCGTGACCGAGAAGGCCCAGAGCGCGGCGGCTTCCCCGAGCATCAGCGCCTGGGCGATGCGCACGATGCGGAGCTTCTCGTGCCGGTCGGCGACCATCCCTCCGGGGATCGAGAGGAGGAGGATCGGGAAGGTCCCGGCCGCCGCGACGAGCCCGACGATGAAGGCGTCGTTGGAGAGCTCGAGCGCCGTCCACCCCACCGCCACCTGCTGCATCCAGGAGCCGATCAGTGAGATCGTCTGCCCGACCCAGAAGAGCCGGAACTCGCGATACTGGACGAGAAGCCGGAAGGGGTTCCGGGAGCGGGACGGGGCGGTGGTCATACCGATGGTCGAAAAGTCGCCCATCCCGTCCCCCCGTGACAGCCGGGGGACCCTCCGGTTGATTTCAAGCGTTCACCCCCTAGACCATGCGATTCCACACCTACACGAAGTTCAGCCCTGAGTCCGCCGACGCGGTGGACCTGCAGTCGCTGCTCAACAACCTTGCGGACTTCCTCCTGCAGTCGGGGTTCGCGGGGGGCGGGCAGGCCGATCCGTGGGGGTGGGGAAACGTGGATCAGGGGGGCGACCGCTCCCTCGATGCGCTCCGGCAGGCGATCCTCGATGCGCTGATCCAGAGCGGCCAGTTCACGCCGGAGATGCTCGAGGCACTCCGCGGTGATGGCGACGAGCTCTCCGAGGCGAAGCTCTCCAAGCTCCTCGATGACATCGTGCAGCGACTGATGGCCGAGGGGTTCCTCAAGGCGAGTGCGCCGCCACAGGCGCCGGCGGGGCATCAGCCGGTGGTCGGTCCCGGCGGGCTCGCGCAGGCGGCGGCGCAGGACCTACGCTTCGACCTCACCGGCAAGGGGATCGACTTCCTAGGCTACAAGGCGCTCCGCGGGATCCTCGGCGGGCTCGGGGCCGCGACCGCCGGCGCGCACGAGACGGCGCAGCTGGCCACTGGGGTCGAGTCGGATGCCGGCAGCCGGCCCTACGCCTTCGGTGACGCGCTCAACCTCGATGTGAACGAGACGCTCCGGAACGCGATGCTGCGCACCGGCTCGCTCGAGGTGCCGATGGACCTCGACTACGGCGACCTGATGGTGCGGCAGACCGACCATCGGTCGAGCTGTGCCACGGTGCTGATGCTCGACTGTTCGCACTCGATGATCCTCTACGGCGAGGACCGCTTCACGCCGGCGAAGAAGGTCGCGCTCGCGCTGACGCATCTGATCCGGACGCAGTTCCCCGGCGACTCAATCCACGTGGTGCTCTTCCACGACCGGGCGGAGGAGATCCCGATCGGCGCGCTCGCGACGGCCCAGGTGGGGCCGTACCACACGAACACCGCGGCGGGGCTCAAGCTCGCGCGGCGCCTCCTCGGCGCGCAGCGGAAGGATATGCGCCAGATCGTGATGATCACCGATGGGAAGCCGTCGGCGCTCACGATGCCCGACGGCGAGGTGTACAAGAACCCGAATGGGTTCGATCCCTTCGTGCTGCAGGAGACGCTCACCGAGGTGGCGGCGTGCCGGAAGGCGGGCATCCCGGTGAACACCTTCATGCTCGCGCGGGATCGGGCGCTGGTGGAGTTCGTGAAGATGGTGTGCGGGATCACGCGCGGGCGGGCGTACTTCACGAACACGATGACGCTGGGGCAGTTCATCCTGATGGATTTCCTGAAGCGCAAGACATCGACGGTTCGGTGACCTTGTCCGTCGACGGTTCGCTCCCGGCCATCCTCCTTGGCGCCCTCCTGGGCCTCCGCCACGCCACCGATGCCGACCACGTCGTCGCGGTGACGACGATCGTCGCGCGGGAGCGCTCCCTCCTCCGCGCGGCGCGCGTCGGCGCGGCCTGGGGGCTCGGGCACACCCTCACGCTCCTCGTGCTCGGCGGCGCGATCATCGCCTTCCGCATCGTAATCCCGCCGCGTGTGGGGCTCGGGCTCGAGTTCGGCGTGGCATTGATGCTTATCGCCCTCGGCTACGCCAACCTTCGCGCCCGCGAGGAGACGCCGGGCCCCACCCTGACGCGCCCCTTCTGGATCGGGGTCGTGCACGGACTCGCCGGCTCCGCCGCGGTGGCGCTCCTGGTGCTCGCGACGATCCGCACCCCACTCGCGGCCGCGACGTACCTGCTGGTGTTCGGCCTCGGCACGGTGCTCGGGATGATGCTCGTGACGCTTGTGCTCGCCGCCCCCGCGATCTACGCGGGGGAGCGGGTCGTACGGATGCGTTCGGGGATCCGTCTGGCGGCAGGCGCACTGAGCGTGGTCTTCGGCCTCCTCCTCGCCCGCGAGCTCATCGTCGACGGCGGGCTGTTCACGGCGGCGCCGACGTGGGCGCCGCACTGAGTCGCTCGAAGAAGCGGCGCAGCAGCGCAGGCGCCGCAGGTGCCGGACGGGCTACACCGGAGGGTGTGCGACGCGCCCCTCGTCGTAGCACTCGCACCGGCCCGCGCCTCGATACCGACGACCTCCGCACCTTCGGCACGCGACTGAGGTCCTGGTACCGACGCCACGCGCGCGACCTCCCGTGGCGTCGCACGCGCGATCCCTACGCGATCCTCGTCTCCGAGCTGATGCTCCAGCAGACGCAGGTCTCCCGCGTCATCGACTTCTACCATCGGTTCCTGACCCGCTTCCCCACCCTCGAAGCACTCGCCGGCGCGCGGGAGTCACAGGTGCTCGCGCGGTGGGAGGGGCTGGGCTATTACGCCCGCGCGCGGAATCTGCACAAGCTCTCGCGAGCAGTCGTGCGTGAGGGGCTGCCCGCCGAGGCGGAGCAGCTCCGCAAGCTCCCCGGGATCGGTCCCTATACGGCGGGCGCGGTCTCGACCTTCGCCTTCGAGCGGCGCGCGGCGCTGGTGGACACGAACGTTGCACGGGTGCTCACACGCGTCTTCGCGCCGAAGCTCCACCCCAAGCGCGCCCGCGACCAGAAGGCGATCTGGGCGATCGCCGAGGCGGCGCTACCGCGGACCGGGAAGGCGGCCTGGACGCATAACCAGGCGCTAATGGAGCTGGGCGCGCTCATCTGCACGGCGCGAGTGAAGCAGTGCGGGCGGTGCCCGGTGAGGGGGATCTGTAAGAGCAGGGATCAGGAGTGAGGGGTCAGGGATCAGGTCAATGCAGAGCGGGGGCGAGGCTCTCGGCCCCACCCCCGCCCTGACACCTGACACCTGACACCTGACACCTTCCACCTGAGACCTGCTACTTCGTGATCTTGTGGCTGAGATCCACCTTCGCCTGATACGGCCGCTCGGCGTACCCTGTGTAGATCTGCCGCGGGCGGGCGATCTTCTGCTCCTTATCGAGCAGTAGCTCCTCCCACTGGGCCATCCAGCCGGCGGTCCGCGCGATCGCGAAGAGCACGGTGAAGTAGTCCGTCGGGAAGTGCATCGCCCGGTAGATCAGGCCCGTGTAGAAGTCGACGTTCGGATAGAGCTTGCGCGCGATGAAGTACTCGTCGCTGAGCGCGATCCGCTCAAGCTCGAGCGCGATCTCCATATCCTTCGACAGGCCGGCCACGCGGAGCACGTCGTCGCAGAGCGACTTCACGATCTTGGCGCGCGGGTCGTAGCTCTTGTAGACGCGGTGCCCGAAGCCCATCAGGCGCGCGGCGCCCTTGCCGCTCTTCACCGATTCGATGAAGGCCGGGATGTTCTTCACGTCCCCGATCTCCTCGAGCATCCGGAGCACGGCCTCGTTCGCGCCGCCGTGCAGCGGCCCGTAGAGCGCCGAGACACCGGCCGCGACCGCCGAGTACGGATCCACGTGCGACGAGCCCACCGCGCGCACCGCGTTCGTCGAGCAGTTCTGCTCGTGGTCGGCGTGCAGGATGAAGAGGATGTCGATCGCCCGCGCGAAGACGGGATTCGCCTCGTACTTCGGCTCCGACATCCGCGCGATCATCGAGAGGAAATTCTCGGCGTACGAGAGCGAGTTGTCGGGATAGACGTACGGGAGCCCCTTCACGTGGCGGTACGCGAACGCCGCCAACGTCGGCATCTTGGCGAGGAGGCGGATGAACGCGATGTCGCGCTCCTGCTCCTCCTGGATGTGCTTCGACGTCGGGTAGAACGACGAGAGCGCCGCGACGCCGGCCGTCAGCATCGCCATCGGATGGGCGTCGTACCGGAAGCCCTCCATGAAGCGCTTGATGTTCTCGTGCACGTATGTGTGGTACGTGATGTGATGCTGGAACTCGTCGTACTCCTGCTGGGTCGGGAGTTCACCCTTCCGCAGGAGCCACGCGGTCTCTAGGAAGTTCGACTTCTCCGCCAGCTGCTCAATCGGGATGCCGCGATACCGGAGGATCCCCTTGTCGCCGTCGATGAAGGTGATCGCGGAGCGGCACGACGCCGTGTTCATGAACGCCGGGTCGTAGCCCATGATCCCGAAATCGTCGGGATTCACCTTGATCTGCTTGAGGTCCGCGGTGCGGATCGTCTCGTCGGTGATGGGGGCGTAGTAGACCTTCCCCGTGCGCGAATCCTTGATCTCGAGGTGGTCGCCCGCGGGGGGAGTGGAGGGGGTGGCGGACATCTGCGTGGATCCCATACTGGGGGGTGAACGCGCCGGCGCCGCACGCGCCGGACGAGTGCGCGCGATGTGCGCGCACACGCCAAAAAGATACCCGCGGGGCCGCGGAAGTGCCGGGTGGCGCCGTCGCCGCGTATCGTTCGGATACCTCCCGTGCCGACGCCGACCCCCCTCCTCCTCGCCCTCGTCGGGCTCGCTGCCGCCGTGGGCGCCGTGATGAACGCGATGGCCGGGGGTGGGACCCTGATCACCTTCCCCGCCCTGGTCGCCCTCGGCGTGCCGCCGATCACCGCGAACGCCACCTCCACCATCGCCCTCTGGCCGGGGACGATGGCCTCGATGTGGGGATACCGCCGGGAGCTCGGCGGGGCCCGCGCCTGGGCCCGCGCCTGGGCCGTCCCGTCCATTGTCGGCGGGGCGGTGGGCGCCGCGCTCCTCGTCGTGACCCCGGAGAAACGCTTCGAACAGCTCGTCCCGTGGCTCATCCTCGGGGCGACCTTCCTCTTCATCGGCCAGGGCCCGCTCCTCCGACGGATGCGGGAGCTCGCCCCGGACGACACGGCGAACCCGTTGATGGCACGGACCGCCGAGTGGCTGACGTCGCGGCAGATCACCCGGGGCGACGGCACCCTGCGGCCGCCGTCCCGCGCCTTCCTCGCCTACCAGTTCCTCGTCGCCGTCTACGGCGGCTACTTCGGGGCCGGGGCCGGCATCCTGATGCTCGCCGCCCTCGGCCTGATGGGGCTGACGAACATCCACCAGATGAACGGCCTCAAGAACTGGGGCGGTGGCCTCTTCAACCTCATCGCGGTCGCGATCTTCGTGGCTGGCGGGCTCGTGAACTGGCCGATCGCCCTCGTGATGGCGCTCGGCGCCACCCTCGGCGGCATCGGCGGCTCGCTGCTCGCGCAGCGCGTGGGACAGGTGTGGGTGCGGCGCGCGATCGCCACCATCGGGCTCGGGAGCGGGCTCGCGATGCTGTTCGGACTCATCTGATGACACCACGAAGACTCCTGGGATGACCGCCACCCCCCGGCCCGCCGACGACACCCTCCCCCCACTCGACCCCGCCGACTGGGAGGCCTTCCGCGCCCTCGCCCATCGGATGGTCGATGACTCGATCGACTTCCTCCGCGACGTACGCGAGCGGCCCGCCTGGCAGCCGATGCCGATCGAGGTACGCGACCGGATCCTCCACGAGCCTCTCCCGCGGAGCGCCCAGGGCGATGCGTCGTCGTATGCGGATTTCCTGCATCTCGTGCGCCCATACCCCAACGGCAACATCCATCCACGTGCCTGGGGATGGGTGATGGGACCGGGCACGCCGCAATCGGCGATGGCCGACTTCCTGGCGTCGGTGCTGAATCCGAACGTCGGCGGGTTCGAGCAGGCCCCGAAATACGTCGAGCAGGTAGTGGTACGCTGGCTCGCCGAGGCGATGGGCTTCCCCGCGGGGGCCGGCGGCATCCTCGTGAGCGGCGGGACCCTCGCGAACGTGCTCGGGCTCGCCGTGGCGCGCCGGCGCCGCGCGGGGTTCGACGCGCGCACCACCGGGGGACACGGCGCCGGCGAACCGCGACTCACTCTCTACGCCTCGACCGAGGTCCACGGGTGGCTCGCGAAGGCGTGTGACTTCCTCGGGCTCGGCACCGAGGCGTTCCGGCGGGTACCGGTCGGCGACGACTTCCGGGTCGATGTGGACGCGATGGCACAGATGATCGCCGCGGATCGCGCGGCCGGGCATCACCCGTACTGCATCATCGGCACGGCCGGCACGGTGCAGACCGGTGCGACCGACGACCTCGAGGCACTCGCCGACCTAGCGCTACGCGAGAGGTGTTGGTTCCACGTGGACGGCGCGTTCGGTGCGATGGCCGCGCTCTCCCCCGAGACATCGCCGATCGTGCGCGGGATGGCGCGCGCCGACTCGATCGCGTTCGACCTGCATAAGTGGGGTTACCTCCCCTTCGGCGTGGCGGCGGTGTTGACGCGTGCGGACGCCGATCTCGTCGACACCTTCTCGATGCAGGCGGCGTACCTCGCGCGGGAGTCCCGCGGCGTGGCCGGCGGCGAGACGATCTACTTCGCGAGCCGCGGCATCGAGCTCACCCGGCGCTTCTCGGCGCTCAAAGTGTGGATGATGCTCAAGGCGTCGGGCCTCGACCTGCTCGGCGCGCATATCGCACGGAACGTGCGGCAGGCGGCGTACCTCGACGCGCTGGTGCAGGCGGCGCCCGACCTCGAGTCGCTCGCGCCGACGCCACTCAACATCGTGAACTTCCGGTATGCCCCAGCGGGGGTCGCCGCCGAGCGGTTGGACGCGGTGAACCAGGAGATCTTGCTGCAGTTGCAGGAGCGCGGAATCGCCGTGCCGAGCGGCACGACGATCCACGGGCGCTACGCGATCCGCGTCGCCATCACCAACCACCGATCGACTGCCGCCGACTTCGACGCGCTTATCGATGGCGTGCGCACGATCGGCGCCGCGCTCACGTCTCCATCTTCTTGAGCTTCCGGCGGTCGCGGATCACCACCGCGGCCGCCGTCACCGCCCCGGCCACCGCCGCCGCCTTCGCCGCCTTGCGAGCCGTGTGCTTCGCGCGGCCGACCTTTGCCTTCACCGACCGGCGGCCATCGCCCGCCAAGATGCGCGTCTCCACCTCCTCGATCGCGCGCGCCGCCGCCTTCCCCACCGTCTCCGTCACCCTCGCCATCATCGCCTCCGCGTGGTCGTGACACCGGTCGATCCGGTGCCGACCGCAGGCTACGGCCGGCGGCGGGGGCGGTCAGTCAGGTGAGTGCCCGGCGATCCGACAGACGATCTCCCACTCCCTCCGCGTGACGGGCTGCACGCTCAGGCGGCTCCCCTTCCGTACGAGGGCCATCTGCTCAAGCCCTTTCACCCCCTTCAACTCGGCGAGCGTCACAAGGCGGGGGAAGGCCGCGACCGCGCGGACATCGACCATATACCAGGTGGGCGCGTCGGCGCGGGACTTGGGATCGAAGTGCGGGTCCTTCGAATCGATGGCGGTGTGGTCCGGGTACCCCTCGCGCACCACCTCGCAGATCCCGGCGATCCCCGAGGGCTCGGCGTTCGAGTGGTAGTAGAAGACGCGGTCCCCCTTCTTCATCTGGTCCCGGAGTGTGTTCCGGGCCTGGTAGTTCCGCACCCCGTCCCAGCAGGTCGTCTTCTTCGGCGCCTTGAGCAGGTCGGCGAAACTGAAGACGTCGGGCTCCGACTTCACCAGCCAATGGTTCACGCGATGCCCCGCCGGATGGCCTTGGTGACCGCTTCGACGAAAGTGTCGATCTCGTCGACCGAGGTGTAGATGCTCGGCGTGACGCGGATCCCCTTGAACTCCGGGTGCGTGATCGGCGTGGAGACGATGCGGTGCTGCCCGAGGAGCCAGTTGCCGAGCGCGCCGGGGTCGATCCCGTCGACGTCGAACATCGCGATCGCGCCCCCCGTGTCGGCGCCGAGGGCTGTGTGGAGCTTCACGCGGGGGCTCACCGCGAGGAGCTGCCGCGCCCAGCGGTCCCGGAGGTAGCGGAGGCGCGCAATCTTCCGCTCCATCCCGATGCCGCGGTGGAAGGTGATGGCGGTGGAGACCGCATTGAAGTTCGCCTGCGGGTGGGTGCCGATCTCCTCGTACTTCCGGATGTTGCGGTCGCGGTCGGCGGTGGGGGTCGAGGCCATCAGGGGCCAGAGCCCCGGGATCTTCGACTGCCGGACGTAGAGCATCCCCGCACCGATGGGAGCGTGCATCCATTTGTGGAGCGAGGTCGCGTAGTAGTCGCAGTCGAGCTGGTCGCGCGTGAAGGGGAAGTGCGCGAAGGCGTGGGCGCCGTCGACGAAGACCTCGATGTTACGCGGCCGGGCGAGCGCCTGGATCTCACGGATCGGGAGGATCTGCCCCGTGAGGTTCGTGATATGCGGGAGCTCGATCACCTTCGTGCGCGGCGTGATCGCCGCCTCGAGGTTCCGAAGGAGGACTTTGGGATCGGTGAGCGGCACCGGGAAGGAGACCTGCTTCACGACGATCCCCTCGCGCCGCGCTCGCTGCTCCCAGGTGTTGATCATCCGACCGTAATTCTGGTTGGTGATCACGACCTCGTCGCCGCGCTTGAGGTCGAGCCCGAGGATCATGATCTCGAGGCCCTCGCTCGCGTTGCGCGTGACCGCCATCTCCTCCGGGTCGCACCCGAACTCCCGGGCGAGCTCGCGCCGCGTGCTCTCCATCCGCGGCTCGAGCACACGCCAGTTGTGCTCCACCGGGAGCTCGTTGACGAAGCGGAGGTCGCGGATCATCTGCTCGAGCACGTGGCTCGGCGTCGGGGAGATCCCGCCGTTGTTGAGATTGATCATCGTCCGGTCGGCGTCGAAGGCCTTCTGGATCTGCATCCAGTACGACTCATCGTCGGCGAGGGCATCGGCAGGACGATCGCCGGCGAGGACGTTCGCCTCGAAGAGGCGCGACATCGCGCGCTCGTTGAAGACGGGGAGCGCGACGCCGGCACCGGCGAGGCCGGCGAGGAAGTGACGACGGGAGGTCTGGGACATCGGATGGATCCTCGGACGAGGGGGCGGACCGCCCTACGCTACCACCGGAGGGGAGGCCCCGCCATCCAGCGCCCCGTGTCGCGTGACGGGGCCGCGCACACAGATTCCCGGGATGCTCGGGGAATCCTCCATCACGCTCTCCTTCGTCGGGATCTGGCTCCGCCTCGCGGTGCTCGCCGTCCTCGTCGCCGCCGCCCCCGTCGCCGCACTGGCCTGGGCCGTGCGCACCCGGCGCCTCTCCCCCTTCAGCGCCGCCGGCCGAACCGTCAGACGGCTCACCGATCCGCTCCTCGATCCGCTCGTGCGGCGCTTCGGGCGATTCGGCGTGCGGGCGGACACAGCGCCGTGGTGGGGACTCCTCTTCCTTCTCCTCGCCGGCGCGACGCTGATCGTCCTCCTCGACCTCATCCGACAGGTCCTCGGCGACCTCTATCTCGCGAGCCAGAGGGTCGGCGACGGATTCCTCCGCCTCATCGTCACCTGGAGCTTCGAGCTCCTCCGACTCGCGCTCCTCGTCCGCGTCATCGGGAGTTGGTTCGGGTGGGAACGGCACCCCGTCGGGCGTCTCGCGTGGCGGATGACCGAATGGATGCTCGGCCCCATCCGACGCCGCCTACCGGCCTTCGGCGCCGTGGATCTCTCCCCGATGGTCGCGTGGTTCGCGATCGCGATCGCGGAACAGCTCCTGCGAGGGGTCCTCTGACCCTGGGGATGTTCACGGCAGGGAACGCCCCTCACTCGACGGCCTGAGGTCGTTCGGCGATCCGCCGTGCGCGCCACGCGAAGAGCGCGAGCACCACGAGCGGGAACCCGATCAGCTGCGCGACGAACCAGGGCGCGACCTCCGCCGGGACCAGACCGCGCAGGAGGTCGTGGAGCCGGACCGCGGCCTCGAGCGGCGGCGCGAGGATCTTCACCGCGTGGGCGGCGATCTCCGGGACACCGAACGGGGACGTAATCGCCTCGAAGCCGGCGGGGAGGAGCATCCAGCCCATCACCACGCCGGCGGCCGCACGCCGTGCGACCGCCGCCGCGCCAATCACGGCGAGGATGCAGCAGACGGACCACGCCAGGGTGAAGAGGCCGAGTGAAACGAGTCCTGTCGATGGCAGCGGCGCCGCCGAACGGAGCCCCGCGAGCGCGAAAGCCGCCACGCTCCAGCTCGCCGCGAGGGCGAGGGCGCCGCTGAGCCCGGCGAGCCGCCAGAGATCCCGCGGCCCCGCGCCGGCGCGGGCGAAGACCGCCGTCCAGACGGCGGGGCGCCGCACGAGCGCGAACGCCCGCCCGACGACGCCGAGCGCGACGAGCGGCGGCGCGTACATCAGGACCGCGGTCCCGAGCTCGGCGCGCGCCCGCGCCATCAGCGCGACCACCGGGAGCGCGAGCGCCCACGCGAGCACGGTCCATCCCCACGCACGCGAGGCGGCGCATACGAGGAGCGCGGGTCGCCAGGTGACACGGCACCGGTCGAGGAGGGATGCAAGCGTCACGGGCGTTCCTCCGTCGCCGCGAGGTACCGGGCGCGCACCTCGAACGCCCCGAGCTCGGCGGGCACGAAGAGATCCTGCGTGCGCCCACGCGCGAGGACGAGGATCCGATCCGCAGTCCTAGAGAGCAACTCGAGATGATGCGAGAGGACGAGGCAGGTGGTCCCGCCCGCCGCCGCCCACCGCACCGCCTCGCGCATCCGCTCGTTCGCGGCGGGATCGAGTCCTGATTCCGGTTCGTCGAGGACGGCGAGCCGCGGCCGCGATCGGAGCGCGAAGGCAGCTTGGCAGGCGCGCCACTCTCCCTTGGAGAGATGGGCGATCGACCGATCGAGCAGCGGCGCGAGGCGGAGGATCGCGGCGAGGGGATGGGCCTCGATGGGGTCCTCGTCGGCGCCACCCAGCCGGAGGAGATCACGTGGGGTGATCCGCTCCCACGCCCACGAGCCGTCCTCGGCGAGGAAGCCGATGCCGTGGCGCCCGCGGAAGGTCGCGGGGGAGAGGCCATCGATGCGGACGCGACCCGCCGTGGGGGCCGCGGCCCCGAGGACGAGGCGCGCGAGCGTGGATTTTCCGGCACCGTTCGGCCCCGCGATCCCCAGCACTTCGCCCGGGTCGGCGGAGACGATGACGCCGTCGAGGAGGCGCCCTGCGCGCCCCTCGACGACGACTGCCTCGATGACGAGGCGCCCGCTCACAGATTCACGAGCCGCAGCAGCGTCGACGGGACACACAGGATGCTGTCCGCAGCGTACTTGGCGTAGCAGAGCGACTCCGTGTACCAGGGCTCGTCGATCACGCATCCGACGAAGGCATCGGCCGCCTTGTCGATGCAGGTCGCGACGACCTCCGTCGCGGTCTGCGCGAGGGCGGGGTCGCTGAGGACGGCGAGCGCGAGGAGCGCGAACGGGAGGACGCGACGCGCGCGTCCGGGGGTGGGATGAGACATCGAACGATCTCCGGGTGGATGGATGGGGTGCGGTCATAGTCCGGGCGGTTGGCGTCCACAGCTCCACCGGGGCAGGCACGTCCAGGGCGGAAGCGACGCGGGTACGATGTCCCCCGGGCCCGCCGGCACCGGCACCCTCCCACCGCACCCATCATCGCCATCCGGCTTGCCATCCGTTCATCCGGATGATAGGTTGAATGCGACAACCGATCCCCGTGGCGATTTCGAGGCAACTTGCGGCCACGTAAAACATCCCGCTAAAGCGCCGGCCCGGTGCGCCTCGAACGCACCGGGCTTCGTGCGTCTGGACCCTGCTGTGAGCACCCTCGCCCTTCCTGTCCCGTTCCAGGTCTCGTTCGAGTTCTTTCCGCCGAAGTCGGCGGAAATGGAGGAGACCCTCTGGCGCGCGATCACGCGCCTCGCCCCGCTCGCTCCGCGCTTCGTCTCGGTCACGTACGGCGCCGGCGGCTCCACGCGCGAACGCACACATCACACCGTCCGCCGCATCCTCGGCGAGACGGGGCTCGTGCCGGCCGCCCACCTGACCTGCGTCGCGGCCTCACGGGAGGAGATCGACGCCGTCGCCGATGACTACTGGGCGGCAGGGGTACGCCACCTGGTCGCGCTCCGCGGGGACGTCCCGGGCGGCGGGGTGTATGCGCCCTCCTCCACCGGCTACGCCTACGCGTCGGACCTCGTGAGCGGTCTGCGGAAGCGGCACGACTTCGAGCTCACCGTTGCGGCGTATCCGGAGACGCATCCCGAAGCCGCCTCGCCGCAGGCGGATCTCGACAACCTCAAGCGGAAGATCGACGCCGGCGCGACGCGCGCGATCACGCAGTTCTTCTTCGACAACTGGACCTACCTCCGCTTCGTGGACCGCGCGCGGAAGGCGGGAATCACGGTGCCGATCGTCCCGGGGATCATGCCGGTGACGAACTTCACGCAGATGGTGAAGTTCGCCGCCGCGACGGGCGCGACGGTGCCGCCCGCCTTCGCGCGGATGTTCGACGGTCTCGACGGCGACCCGGAGACGCGGAAGCTCGTGGCCGCGACGGTGGCGGCGGAGCAGTGCCAGCAGCTCGCGCAGGCCGGTGTGACGGAGTTCCACTTCTACACACTGAACCGCGCGGACCTCACCTACGCGCTCTGCCACATCCTCGGGCTGCGGCCGGGACGCGCGGCGACGGGCGCGACGCCGAGCGCGACGGCTGCGGAGGGCACCCGATGAGCGCCACCGGGACGCCCTTCACCCACGCGACCCGCCGCGCGCGGCTCGAGCCCGAGGCGGCCGCCCGGCACCTCATCATCGACGGCGCGATGGGGACGATGGTGCAGCAACATCGCCTCACCGAGGCCGACTATCGCGGCACGCGCTTCGCCGACTGGCCGCGAGACCTGCGCGGGAACAACGACCTGCTGGTCCTGACGCAGCCGGCGATCATCGCGGGGATCCACCGCGCCTACCTCGAGGCCGGCGCCGACATCATCGAGACGAGCACGTTCAACTCGACGACCGTCGCGATGGCCGACTACGGGATGGAGTCGCTGGTCCGCGAGCTGAACGTCACGGCGGCACGTCTCGCACGCGCCGAGTGCGACGCCTTCGAGGCACGCGATGGGCGACCCCGGTGGGTGGCCGGTGTGCTCGGACCGACGAACCGCACGGCGAGCATCTCCCCCGACGTGAACGACCCCGGCGCGCGCAACGTGACCTTCGCCGAGCTCGTGACGGCATATGTCGAGGCGACGGAAGGACTCCTCGACGGTGGCGCCGACCTGATCCTGATCGAGACGATCTTCGACACGCTGAACGCCAAGGCGGCGATCGTCGCGGTCGAAGAGGTCTTCGCGGCACGCGGGATGCGCGTGCCGGTGATGATCTCCGGCACGATCACCGATGCGAGTGGCCGGACCCTCTCGGGCCAGACGACCGAGGCCTTCTGGAACTCGGTGATGCACGCGCGCCCATTCAGCATCGGGCTCAACTGCGCGCTGGGCGCCAAGGAGCTGCGCGCCTACGTGCAGGAACTCGCGCGCGTGGCCGACTGCCGCGTCTCGGTGCACCCCAACGCGGGGCTCCCGAACGAGATGGGGGGATACGACGAGACGCCGGCCTACACCGCGTCGATCCTCCGTGAGTTCGCGGAGTCCGGGCTCGTGAACCTCGTCGGCGGCTGCTGCGGGACAACCCCCGACCACATCCGTGCGATCGCTGAGGCGGTGCGTGGGCTCCCGCCGCGCACGATTCCGGAAGTCCCGAAGCGCCTCCGGCTCTCGGGGCTCGAGCCGCTGATCATCGGCCCCGACTCGAACTTCGTGAACGTCGGCGAGCGCACGAACGTCACCGGCTCCAAGAAGTTCGCCGACCTCATCCTCGGTGGACGCTACGACGAGGCGCTCGAGGTGGCACGCCAGCAGGTGGAGGCCGGCGCGGTCATCATCGACATCAACTTCGACGAGGGGATGCTCGACGCCGAGGCGGCGATGACGCGCTTCCTCAACCTCATCGCGGGGGAGCCGGGGATCGCGAAGGTCCCGATCATGATCGACTCGTCGAAATGGTCGGTGATCGAGGCGGGGCTGCGCTGTGTGCAAGGGAAGTCGATCGTGAACTCGATCTCCCTCAAGGAGGGGGAGGCGGAGTTCCTGCGGCAGGCCCGGCTCGTGCGGCGCTACGGGGCCGCGGTGATCGTGATGGCGTTCGACGAACAGGGACAGGCCGACACCGTCGAGCGGAAGGTGGCGATCTGCGAGCGCGCCTATGGCCTCCTCGTCGAGACGGTCGGATTCCCCCCGGAAGACATCATCTTCGACCCGAACATCTTCGCGGTGGCGACGGGAATCGAGGAGCACGACCGCTACGCCCTCGCCTTCATCGAGGCGACCCGCGAGATCAAGGCGCGCTGCCCCCACGCCCGCATCTCGGGCGGCGTCAGCAACGTCTCCTTCTCCTTCCGCGGCAACAACGCGGTCCGCGAGGCGATCCACTCGGTCTTCCTGTTCCACGCCGTGAAGGTGGGGATGGATATGGGGATCGTGAACGCCGGCGCGCTCGTGATCTACGAGGACATCCCCGCCGACCTCCGCGAGCGCGTGGAAGACGTGATCCTCGCCCGTCGCCTCGACGCGACGGAGCGCCTCCTCGCCGTCGCCGACGAGGCCAAGGGTCAGGCGCAGCGGAAGAAGGTCGACCTCGCCTGGCGCGAGACGCCGGTGACCGAGCGCCTCGTGCACGCCCTCATGCACGGCGTGGCGGATTTCGTGGTCGAGGACACCGAAGAAGCCCGACGCCTCTACGACCGCCCGATCGAGGTGATCGAAGGGCCCCTGATGCAGGGGATGAACGTCGTCGGCGATCTCTTCGGCGCCGGCAAGATGTTCCTCCCGCAGGTGGTGAAGTCGGCCCGCGTGATGAAGCGCGCGGTGGCGCACCTGATCCCGTACATCGAGGCCGAGCAGGCCGCGGAGGGCGGCGAGCGCCAGGCGAAGGGGAAGGTCCTGCTCGCCACCGTGAAGGGGGACGTGCACGACATCGGCAAGAACATCGTGGGCGTCGTCCTCCAGTGTAACAACTTCGAGGTCATCGACCTCGGCGTGATGGTGCCCGCGGCGAAGATCCTCGAGGCGGCGCGTACGCACGACGTGGACCTCATCGGTCTCTCGGGGCTGATTACGCCTTCCCTCGAGGAGATGGCCTTCCTCGCGAGCGAACTCCAGCGCGAAGGGTGGGACGTTCCCCTCCTGATCGGTGGGGCGACGACCTCCAAGGTCCACACCGCGGTGAAGATTGCGCCGAACTACGCGGCGCCCGTGGTGCACGTGCTCGACGCGTCACGCGCGGTGGGTGTGGCGGGGAGTCTGCTCAGCGACCAGCTCCGCGATCCGTTCGTGGCGGAGCTCCGCACGGAGTACGAAGAGGTCCGCGTCGCGCGGGCCGCGCGCCAGCAGGCGACCCCGCGGCAATCACTCGCCGACGCCCGGGCGAACCGGCTGCGCATCGACTGGGCCGCCGCCGTGCCGCCGCGCCCGAGCTTCGAAGGGGTGCGCATCTTCGACGATGTCCCGCTTGAGGAGCTCGTCCCGCGGATCGATTGGACGCCCTTCTTCCAGACCTGGGAGCTCGCCGGGTCGTATCCCGCCATCCTCGATGATCCGGTCGTCGGCGAGGCGGCGCGCAACCTCTGGCGCGACGCGCAGTCGATGCTCACGCAGCTCGTCGCGGAGCGGTGGCTCACCGCGCGCGCGGTGGTGGGCTTCTTCCCGGCACACGCCGACGGCAAGGAGGACGTCGTCCTCCCGACCGTCGGCCGCACGGTGCACACGATCCGTCAGCAGATGGTGAAGAAGGACGGACGCCCGAACCTCGCCCTCGCCGACTTCATCGCGCCGGCGGAGACAGGGCTCCCCGACTGGCTCGGGGCCTTCGTCGTGACCACCGGGATCGGGCTCGACGAGCGCGTGGCGGCGTACGAGGCGGCGCAGGACGACTATTCGTCGATCCTGCTCAAGGCGCTGGCCGACCGGCTCGCCGAGGCCTTCGCGGAACGGATGCACGAGCGGGTGCGGCGTGAGCTCTGGGGGTATGCCCCCGACGAGGCGCTCGACAACCAGGCGATCATCCGCGAGCAGTATCAGGGGATCCGTCCGGCGCCGGGCTATCCCGCTTGCCCCGACCACACCGAGAAGCGGACGCTCTTCGAGCTGCTCGATGCCGAGCGGAACGTCGGCGTGCACCTCACCGAGAGCTTTGCGATGCTCCCGGCGTCAGCCGTCTCCGGCTGGTACTTCTCGCACCCGCAGGCGCAGTACTTCGGCGTCGGAAAGATCGAGAACGATCAGGTGGATGCGTACGCCGCGCGGAAGGGGATGACGCTCGCGGAGGCGGAACGCTGGCTGGCGCCGATCCTGAATTACGACGTGACGCGCGGCTAGATTCCGGGGGTCACCCCCCACCCGCGCGTCCGATGTCCGACTCGTCGATCGACCCCGCTCTCGCCCGCCCTGCGCTCACCATCCTCTCCGAGGAGGAGCTCGCCTTCCGCGACGCCGTCGCCGAGTTCGCCCGCGGCGAGGTCGCGCCACGGGTGCAGGCGATGGAGCAGGCAGGGAAGCTCGACCCCGCCCTGATCAGCGGCTACTTCGAGATGGGGCTGATGGGGATCCAAGCCCCCGAGGCGCACGGCGGAGCCGCCGGGTCGGTGATGATGGTGACGCTGGCCGTCGAGGAGATCAGCAAAGTCGACGCCGCGGCGGCCATCATGGTCGACGTGCAGAACACCCTCGTGGCGCACCCGCTGCTCAGCGCCGGGACGCCGGAGCAGCTGGCGCGCTGGATGCCGCGGCTCTGCCGCGACACGGTGGGCGCGTACGCGCTCTCCGAGGCAGGCAGCGGCTCCGATGCATTCGCGCTGCAGACCCGCGCCACCAAGGTGGAGGGCGGCTGGTCGCTCACCGGCCGGAAGCTCTGGATCACGAACGGCGCCGAGGCCGGGTTGTATGTGGTGTTCGCGACGGTCGATCCCTCCAAGGGGTACAAGGGGATCACCGCCTTCGTGGTCGAGCGGTCGGCCGCGGGCTTCGCCGTAGGCAAGAAGGAATCGAAGCTCGGCATCCGCGCCTCGAGCACCACGGAGCTGATCCTCGACGAGGTCTTCGTCCCCGACGCCGACGTCCTGGGCCCCGTGGGACAGGGCTACAAGATCGCGATCGAGACGCTCAACGAAGGGCGGATCGGCATCGGCGCGCAGATGATCGGCAACGCGCAGGGCGCCCTCGACGCCGCGGTCGCGCATCTCAAGGAGCGGCGGCAGTTCGGCAAGGCGCTCGCCGAGTTCCAGGGGATCCAGTTCCAGGTGGCGCAGGCCGCAACGGAACTCGAGGCGGCGCGCCTGATGGTCTACAACGCGGCGCGTCTCCGCGATGCGGGGCACGACATCGCGCAGGCGGGGGCGATGGCGAAGCTCTACTCGTCGCAGGTCTGCGAGCGGGTCACCTCGCTCGCGGTCGAGCTCTTCGGCGGCTATGGATACACCACCGACTATCCGGTGGAGAAGTTCTACCGCGACGCGAAGATCGGCACGATCTACGAGGGAACGAGCAACATGCAGCTGCAGACGATCGCGAAGGGGATACTCAAATAGAGGGGTCAGGTATCCTCCAAGATCCCCCGCACATCCGGATCGAGTTGCTCGGCGGCGCGCGCACGCGTGAGCCACGAGACGCCCAAGAAGACCAGCAGTGAGCTCACGAGGGTGATCCCCGTGACGGTGATCCCCTGCGGGACGGTGAGGCGCGTGGACCAGACCAGCCACTCGAGCCCCACCGTCATCACGAGCCCTGTCGCGATCGACGCGAGGGCGCCCTCACGCGTAGCACCGGTCCAGTTGAGCCCGATGGCGAGCGCGGGGACGAGCGTCGAGGCGAAGAGCCCGTAGCCCAAGATCCCCAGGAAGGCGACGAGCAGTCCCGCCTGCTGGGCCAGCAGTGCGGCGAGGACGGCGATCACGATGGTCCAGACCCGGCCGATGCGTAGCTGACGAACCGGCTGGCGCCCAAGGGCGCGTGGGACGTCGTGCGTGAGTGCCGCCGCGCCGATGCTCAGGAAGGAGTTCACGGTGCTCATGATCGCCGCGGCCACACCGGCGAAGACGAGCGCCGAAAGGACGACCGGGACGAAGCGCAGGAGGAACTGCGGGGTCGCCGCATCGGGGGAGGCGAGCGCCGGCATCTCCCCGCGCAGCACGAGTGCCTTCACCGAGACGCCCACCGAGAAGAGCAGGAGCTGCGCGAGGACCATCGCGACGGTCATCAGCGCGGGATACCACTTCAGACGCGGCAGATCGCGGAGCATGTAGTACTTGTGCGCGATCTGCGGCTGTCCGAGCGATCCCACCGCGAAGACGAAGAAAAAGGAAAGTGCGGTCATCGCGCCGCGCGCGCCCCACGGCCCGAGCAGGGCGGGATCGGCGGCCTCGATGGTCCGCGTGATCGCCGGGAGCCCGCCGCCGGCCTCGAGCGCCACGAAGAAGACCGCCGTCGAGGCGATCGCCATCACGAGCCCCTGAAAGACGTCGGTGTAGATCCCGGCGAGGATCCCACCACTCACCGAGTACGCCAGTGTGACCGCGGTCCCGATCCAGATCCCCGGCCCGAGCCCGGTCCCGAAGAGCGCGTCGATCACGACGCCCAGCGCGAGCGCATTCGTCGCGAGATAGCCGATCACCCCCGCGAGGATCGCGATCGCGCTGAGCCCCTGCGCGGCCGGCGAGCGATAGCGCGCCGCGAGCGCATCGGGGACGGTGAGGAGCCGCCGCGCGCTCCCCAACCGATGCATCCGCTTCCCGAGGACCCAGGCACCGAGGGTGTTCGTGACGCCGGCGGGGAGGATCAGGAAGAGCGCCGTCATCCCGATGCTGTACACGAGCCCCGTCCCGCCGATGAACGCGAAGCCGCTCAGCGTGGAGGCCATCGCGGCGATCGCGAAGGGGACGAGCCCCACCCCGCGTCCGGCGACGAAGAAGTCGTCGGCGGTGCGGGTGCGACGCGACGCCCAGACGGCGATCGCCGCGCAGATCGCGAAGTAGGCGAGCCCGACCAGCTCACGCATCGTCGCGCGGCTCCGGGGCGGGCATCACCTCGTCATCGAAGGCGCGAGCATACGCGACCGGCAACGCGAGCAGCGGCAGCGCCCCCGTGACGAGCAACAGGATCGCCGTCGCGCGCGGCAACCCGAACAGCAACGGCCCCCCGGCGACGGGCGCCGGCATCAGGAGCACGCCGACGAACCCGCACCCCATCGCGCCGAACACCCAGCGCACCGTGCGAGCGAGGCGCGGGGTCGCCCGGCCGCGACGCACGATCGCGAGCTGTGCGATCCCCGCGAGCACCGCCGTGCTGCCGATCGCCATCGCCATCGGCGCGAGGGGCGACGTCAGGCCAAGGAGGACCCCGGCGTACGCCCCGACGATGCCGAGGAGCCCGACGACGAGCGCGATCACATCGTCGGCCGGCTCGGTGCGATGAGACCGTTGAAGACGAGCTTGAAGGTCCCGTGCGGCTGCGCCCGGAAGAGCGCCTCCGGCCCGATGAGCCGGACCAGCCCCTTCCCGACACGGGCGTCGGCCGCCGCGACCCCGCCCTCCAGGTAGTTCTGGCCCCACGCCCACCCGCTCGTGAGCGGCGACGCGGAGTCGAACCAGAGGAGCGGTGTCACGCCGCGCGCCGCCGCGTCCGGGGCGAGCCGGAAGACGGGGCTATTGTCGAACATCACGACTGCGCGGCTACCCATCCCGACGGCACCGGCGGCGGTGCTGTCGACGGCGACCTCGAGCAGCGATCCCGGCACGTAGAACTTGCTGCTGCCGAGCTCGCGCTCGCCCCCCTCCGGCGTCCGCTCCACAAGATGATTCGAGAGCGGGAGCCCGAAGTGCTCGGCGAGGTTGGTCGAGCTGCCGATGGTGACGATCGTCCCGCCACGCTCGACGAACGCCTTGAGCTGAGGGATCGTCTTCTCCTCGGAGACACTGCCCAGCATCCGCCGCAGCTCGGGCGGGAGGGCGTCGGCCTGCGCGCTGCCGTTGGAGGCGCCGAGCCCGCGCGGCGCGGCACCAACCGTCCGCTTGGCCGGGATCGCCCCATCCACGAAGATCAGCGCATCGAAGCGACGGTCGAGGTCGCCGGCGTCGAGGTCCTGCGGATAGACGACCTCGAAGGGGAACTCATACTGCTCGAGGAGCCAGCGGGTCCACCCCGACGGCATCGAGCCGCCGAAGCGGTCCCAGAGCCCGATGCGCATCGCCTTCACCGGGGTCGCACCGGTCATCGTGCCGGCGCCGAACGAGAGGCCGAGCTCACGCGCAGCGCGCTCGACGATCGGACGGCTCGTGCCGCCGTTGGCGATGAGCCAGGTGCCGTCGGCGCGGCGCGCCACGGTGGCACCCGCCTTCAGGAGGCGGTTCACGACGATGAACGCGTCGTTCGTCGCGGGCGAGAGCGTCCACGTCCCGCCCGATGCCACGCGACCCGCCGGCGGCGTCACGCGCTGCAGCGGACCGATCTTCTCGAGCGCCCCCGACACGTCCTCGAAGACGCGGTCGAAGCGGACCCCCATCTGGAGCGCGAGAGTCCACCCGGCGTTGTCATACGGCGGGGTGGGGGCACCGCCCGGGACGCGGAAGTCATTCGGGTGGTCCTGCGGCTCGAACATATCAAGTACGTGCGCCCCGAAGGCCTGCGCGGTCTTCACGACATACGAGCCCGCCGGATACGTGGTCCGCCCGATCGTCAGCGGCGCCGTCGCGCGATGCACGTCGATGCCGTTCTTCTGGAGCGCGACGATGAGCTTCACCGCCGTCGGGAAGTCGGGCTGGTCGGCGGAGAGCACATAGGCGCGCGGGTCGCGGGTCGCGGGATCGTTCAGCACCGCCATCAGCGACTGCGCTGCCGCACCGGAGCGGGACTGGCCCGCGGCCGCGCCGCCGCCGAGGAACGTCATCGGGTCGTCGGCCGCGGCCTGGCCGGCGCGCTGCCGGTTCTCGCGCGCCATCTGCGCCTGCACCGCCTCGATGCGGCGCGGCCAGATAGTCCAGCTGTCCCGCTGTCCCTGCAGGATGCGGTCGTTCCCCATCTTCCAGATGTTGAACAGGAAGTGCTCACGGTTGCGCGAGACCACGTCGAGCACCGCGCGGTTCGCCGTCACCGAGTAGTCGATCGACTGGCGGAACTTCCAGACGCCGGGCCGCACGGGGAGCGGGAGGTCGGCGCTCGCGAGCTGCCGGTTGGCGATGAAGGGGATCTCGATCGGGGTCGGGTTGCCGATGGTCTCGGTCAGGAGCCCGATCATGTTGTGGAAGTAGACCGTGGTGCGGAGCCCGCCGTTCCACCAGGTGGAGTAGCCGGCACCGGAGCGCATCACGACGCCCCCCTTCTCCTCGGCGACGAAGCGGTTGTGCATCGCGCCGCCGACGACGTCGAGCCCCGTCTTGATCAGCGGGTGGATGTTGTAGTTCATCGGATCGCGGAACGGCGGCGCGAACATCACCGTCCCAGCAGGGCCGGTCTGGTGATGGTTGTACATCACCTGCGGATACCACTCCGTGTAGAGCACACGGTTCATATTCTCGGACTCGGGTTGCGCCGCGAGGTAGAAGTCGCGGTTGTTGTCGTGCCCGATGTACTTCTGGTAGAGCCGCGGGATGTTGGTGTTGCGCTTCCGCGGGTCGGTCTCGCGCATATACCAATCGCTGACGAGCTCCATCCCGTCCGGATTGGCGTGCACCATCACGATGATCAGATCGTCGCGGAAGCGGCGCGTCTCGGGATCGTCACCGGACACAAGTTGCCAGTTGCTCTCGATGAGCTGCTGCGCGCCGAGCACCTCAGTGGCGTGCAGACCGCCGTCGATCCAGACGATCCCCTTGCCCTCGCGCGCGAGCTCGCGCGCCTGCGCCGCGGTGATCCCCTCGGCCCGCGCGAGCTGCTCGGCGATGCGCCGGTAGCGCTCGCGGTTCCGCAGGTTCTCCGGGCTCGATACGATCGCCATCAACTGCGGCCGCCCCTCGGCGGTCACCCCGATCGTATCGAGGTCCATCCGATCCGACTCGGTGGCGAGCTTCTGCCAGTAGGCGACGAACTTCGTGTAATTGGGGAGCACGTAATCGGCGCCGATCTCGTGCCCGAAGAACTCGCGCGGCGAGGTCAGGCGAGACTGGGCGAGCGACGGCGCGGCGAGGAGGGCGGCCAGCGCGAGTGCGCGACGGAGGGGGGTCAGGACCATCGGGAGGCTCCGTGACGGAGGAGGGTGGATTCCGGCGTGAATTCTACGCCCCCGACCCGGCCGTCGCTGGGGTGGGGCCGCTCCGACGGTGGGGCCGACGCCGGGGCGATGCGACGGACCGCCCGGGGAGCGATCTTCCGGACTCTCCCTCAGCCCCGCCCCGCCGATGCGCGCGCTCCGCCTCCTCCTCGCCACGTGCACCCTCCCCCTCGCCGCACAGATCCCGACTGCGGAGTTCGCGGCGCGACGCGATGCGCTCGCGGAGGCGCTCCCCGACGGCGTCTTCCTCGCCCTTGGGGCTCCGGCGCCCGTCCCCGATTTCATCCCGTTCCACCAGGATCCCTACCTCTTCTATCTCACCGGCTTCGATGAGCCCGGGGCGGCGCTCATCCTCGTGAAGCAGGGCCGCGAGCGCCGGGCGATGCTCTTCGTCCAGGGGAAAGACCCCGCGCGGGAGGTGTGGACGGGGGAACGACTCGGCGTCGCAGGGGTCGCTTCCGCGCTCGGACTCGAGGGACGCGACGCGGCGAACCTGGCGACCGTTCTCGATTCGCTCCTGCGGCGGCAGCCGCGGCTGCAGGTCACGGGGAACGTCGGCCGGCAGATGACCGAGCGCTCCGGGCACGACCAGTTCGTCGACGCGCTGCGCACCGCCACGCCGAGCCTCGAGGTCACGGACGCGCGCCGCACTGTGGACCGCCTCCGCGGTCGGAAGAGCGCCGCGGAACTCGAGCGACTGCGGATCGCGGGTGAGATCTCGGCGCGCGGACATCTCGCCGCGTGGGAGTCCGTCACCCCCGGGGTTCCGGAGTACGTCCTGCAGGCGGTGGCCGAGGGCGCGTGGCGGCGAGAAGGAGGCGACGGGCCATCGTACGGCTCGATCGTCGGGTCGGGCCCGAACGCGACCACGCTGCACTACAACCGCGACGACCGCATCGCGCAGGCGGGCGAGTTGATCGTGATGGACCTCGCCACCTACTTCGACGGCTACGCCGCGGACCTGACGCGGACCGTGCCGGTGAGCGGACGATTCTCCCCGGAGCAGCGTGCGATCTACGAGATCGTCCTCGCGGCGCAGCTCGCCGCCGAACGCCAAGTGCGCGTGGGCGGCCCCTCGCGCGCGATGTCGGATTCCGCCTCGGCGGTGCTCGCGGCGGGGCTCGCCCGTCTCGGCTTGATCGAGTCTCCGACCGCGACGTATGACTGCGGGAGCGCCGAGCAGCCGCGCGAGTGCCCGCAGCTCTCGCTCTACTACATGCACGGCCTCGGCCACGGCATCGGGCTCATGGTCCACGACCCTGAGCAGTACGCCGTGACAGGGCGTATCGCGGTCGGGAGCGCGTTCACGCTCGAGCCCGGCCTCTACGTCCGGCGGCACCTGACGTCGATCCTCCCCTCGACGGCACGCAATGCGAAGCTGATCGCGCGCATCGGACCGATGGTGGCGCGCTACGCCGACATCGGCGTGCGCATCGAGGACGACTACCTCGTGACGGACGCCGGTATCGTGCGCTCGACGGCCGGGGTCCCGCGGGAGATCGACGCCATCGAGCGGGTCCTCGCGACGCCGCGGGCCCTGCCGGACGCCGAGGTGACGGCGCGATACCGCCGGCTCAAGACTGGGCGTCCGACCGCTCCCTGAGACCCGAGTACCCCCCGCGGCGCCGGGCCCGACGACGCCGGCGCTTGCGCCGGCGGGACCCTGCTCCATCGATTTCCCTGACGACGCCCGATTCCCTCCGCCCTGTCCGCCTATGTCGACCACCACCCGGCTCCGTGCAACCGAGAAGAAGCGCCTCCACCTCGTGATGCGCGATGGCACGGCGCTCGAGGCCACGATCGTCATCGCCGACGATATGCCGCTCGTCGCCTTCCTCACCTCCCGCAAGGGCGGGTGGATGAACGCGATGGACGCGCGCGATCCGAAGAGTGGCGTCGTCGAGTCGCACTTGGTTCTCCAGACCGACCTGATCGCGCTCGCCTCCGCACCCGACGCAAACATGTCGATCACCGCGACGGCGGGCAGCGCGAGCACCACGCGTCAGGTGGAGGTGAAGCTCCTCGGCGGGCAGACGTTGCAGGGGACCGTCGCGCTCGCGGCGGGCCAGCGGCTCAGCGACCTGCTCGCGCAGTCCGGACGCTTCCTCGGACTCGCGACGACCACCGTCCTCCCGGCGAACGTCGCACTCGGTGACGTCGCGGTGAACATCGGCGCGATCCGCTCCGTCGCCGACCGGCGGGGCTGACCGATGCGTCATCTCCTGCTCGCGCTCGCCCTGATCGGCGTTCCGTCCGGCCCGGCGCTCGCGCACGGGACGACGCCCGTGCGCTACGAGATCCGGTTCCCCGACCTCGTCCACCGCGAGGCCGAGGTCACGGTGCGGTTCGCCGAGGTCGCGCCCGGTCCGTTCGTCGTGCGGATGGCCCGAAGCTCGCCGGGACGCTACGCGCTGCACGAGTTCGCGAAGAACGTCTACGCCGTCCGCGCCACGACCCCCGAGGGGACACCGCTCGCCGTCTCGCGGCGCTCCCCGCACGAGTGGAGCATCACCGGGCATCGCGGCGCCGTGACCGTCTCCTACACGCTCTTCGCCGACCGGGCGGACGGCACGTATGCCGGGATCGATGAGACGCGGGCGCACCTGAACATCCCCGCGACCTTCGCGTGGGCCCCAGCGCTCGTGACGCGCCCGGTGGAGGTGACGTTCCGGCGCCCCGACCCGACCTGGTCGATCGCCACGCAGCTCGAGCCGACGGCGGACCCCGAGACGTTCCGCGCCCCGAACCTCGCGTACTTCATGGATTCCCCCACGCATCTCGGGCGACTCGATGTCCGCACCTGGACCGTGGCGAGCGGGGGCCGCACGCAGACGATTCGGCTCGCGGTGAACCACGAGGGGACCGCGGAGCAGGTGACCGCGTACACCGCGCTCGCGCAACGCGTGGTGACCGAGGCCGGAGCGGTCTTTGGCGGACTCCCCCGCTTCGACTTCGGCACCTACACCTTCATCGCCTGCTATCGGACGACCTGCGCCGGCGACGGGATGGAGCATCGCAACTCGACGTCGCTCACGGCGTCGGCCTCGCTCGCGCAGGCCCAGCTCGGGCTCCTCGGGACGCTCTCGCACGAGTTCTTCCACGCGTGGAACGTCGAGCGGTTGCGCCCCCGGTCGCTCGAGCTGTTCGATTTCACCGAGGCGAATATGAGCGGGGAGCTCTGGCTCGCCGAGGGGTTCACGAACTATTACGGCACGCTGGTGCTCGCGCGCGCAGGAATCGTCACGCCGCGGGAGTACGCCCGCCGGCTCACGGGCGCGGTGAACGCGTTGACGACCACGCCCGCCCGACGCTTCGGCGGGGCGATGGCGATGAGCCAGGAGGCACCGTTCGTCGATGCGGCAGCGGCGATCGACCCGAACAACCGCGCGAACACCTTCCTCTCGTACTACACGTACGGAGAGGCGCTCGGCCTCGCGCTCGACCTCACGCTTCGCGGGCGTCCGTCGCCCCGGACGCTCGACGACCTGATGCGGATCTTCTGGGCGCGGCACGGCGAAGGCCAGACGCCGGACCTCGCCCCGGCGCGGCCGTACACCCTCGCCGACTTCGAGTCCGCGCTCGCGACGGTCACGATGGACTCGAGCGCGGCGCGCGGCTTCGTCGAGCAGTATGTCCTCGGTGGAGCCCTCCCCGACTACCCTGCGTTGCTCGACCGGGCGGGATTCCTCGTGCGGCCGGCGTTCGCCGGACGCGCCTGGATGGGTGAGGGGCGGCTCACCGCCGCCGAGACCGGGGGCGTGACCGTGGGCGCCGCGCTCATCGGGACGCCGCTCTACGACGCGGGCATCGCTACCGGGGACCGGATCCTCCGCATCGGCGAGCAGGCCATCGCGACCGCCGCCGACGTCACCACCGCGCTCGCTGCACGCGCGCCGGGGGACCGCGTCACCGTCACCTGGGTCGGCCGTGCCGGCGAACGTCGTGCGCCGGTCACTCTGGTCGCGCACCCCGCCGTCGAAGTCGTCGCCTACGAGGACGCCGGGCGCACGCCGAGCGCGGCGCAGCTCGCCTTCCGTGCGAGCTGGCTCGACGCCAAGGCTCGCTGACCGCTCGCTCACCACAGGACCCCATCGATGCTGCCGCTCCCGACTCACCGTGTTGTGTTCCGCTCGTCTCGCCGCACCGCGCTCACCCTCGCCGCCGCACTCACCGTCGGCGGCCTCCCGCTCGACGCGCAGACACCGGCGGCAGAGCTCGTCGTCACGAATGCCCGCATCTACACGGTGGACGGCGCCGTCCCGGTCGCGGAGGCGCTCGCGGTCTCGAACGGACGCGTGCGCTTCGTCGGGTCGGCGCTCGGGGCGAAGGCGCTCACGGGGCCATCGACGCAGGTGATCGACGCCGGCGGCCGCACCGTGATCCCGGGGATGACCGATGCGCACGGGCACGTCCTCGGCCTCGGGCTCGCGCTGCGGAACGTCAACCTCGTCGGCACCACGTCGTACGACGAGGTCATCGCGCGAGTCGTGGCGCGGGCGCGCACCACACCGAAGGGGGAGTGGATCCTCGGGCGTGGGTGGGACCAGAACGACTGGGGCGATACGCGCTGGCCCTCGCACGAGGCGCTCTCGCGCGCGGTGCCGGACCACCCCGTCTGGCTCGAGCGGGTGGACGGGCACGCGGGGCTCGCGAACGCGATGGCGATGCGCCTCGCCGGCGTGACGGCCGCTTCGACGGACCCCGACGGAGGCCAGATCGTGCGCGATGCGCAGCGGAACCCGGGCGGCGTCTTCGTCGACAACGCGCAGCGGCTCGTCGAGCAGGGGATCCCCGCGATCACGCGCGCGCAGTCGAAGGAGGCGATCCGGGCGGCGATCGCCGAGATGCACCGGTGGGGGCTCACGGGAATCCACGACGCGGGCGCCAGCGCGCAGACCCTCGAGTTGTATGAGGAGCTCGGCCGCGAGGGCGCGCTCCGCATCCGGCTCTACGCGATGATCTCGGACCACGCCCCGACGCTCGAGACCTGGTTCCGCCGCGGCCCGCAGAGCGGGCTGTACGACGGCACACTCTGGGTGCGGTCACTCAAGCTCTATCAGGACGGCGCGCTCGGGTCACGCGGGGCGGCACTGCTGGAGCCGTACGCAGACGATGCCGCCACGAGCGGCCTCCTCGTCTCGGCGCCGGCGCACATCCGTGAGGTCGCGGACCGCGCGCTGCGCGCTGGCTTCCAGGTGAACACCCACGCCATCGGCGACCGCGGGAACCGGCTCGTGCTCGACGCGTATGCGGCGGCGCTCGCGGCGCGACCGACGGCGGATCACCGCTTCCGTGTTGAGCACGCGCAGATCCTCCACAGCGATGACCTCCCGCGCTTCACGGCGCTCGGGGTGATCCCGAGTATGCAGGCGTCGCACCAGACGAGCGATATGTACTGGGCGGGGACGCGGCTCGGCGACACGCGCCTGCGCGGCGCGTATGCCTGGCGATCGCTTCTCGACGCGGGAAGCATCATCCCGAACGGCTCCGACTTCCCGGTCGAGTACGTGAATCCGCTGATCTCCTTCAAGGCGAGCGTCTCACGACAGGATGCGCGCGGCTGGCCCGCCGGCGGCTGGTATCCGGAACAGCGGATGACGCGCGACGAAGCGCTGAAATCGATGACCCTCTGGCCCGCGTTCGCGGCGTTCCAGGAGCAGGAGCTCGGGTCCCTCACCGTCGGGAAGCGCGCCGACTTCGTGATCCTCGACCAGGACATCCTGCGCGTCCCCGACGCGCTCCTGCCGCGGACGCAGGTCCTCTCGACCTGGGTGGGTGGCACCCGGGTGTACGAGCGGCGCTGAGCGTCCCCGTGCGCGTCGTCTCGCTCCTCCCCGCCGCCACGGAGATGGTCGACGTGCTCGGCGCACTGGCCTCGCTGGTCGGCGTCACGCACGAGTGCGACCACCCCGCCGCGGCGCGCTCGTGTCCACGGATGACGGGAACGGCGATCGACATGACGGCCGACGCGGCGACAGTGGACGCCCAGGTCCGCCGCGTGGCCGCGGCGGGGATGCCGCTCTTCACGCTCGACGCGGCCGCGCTACGCACGGCGCGGCCCGACGTGATCCTCACACAGGCGCTGTGCGATGTCTGTGCCGTCTCGGAGGAGGATGTACGGCACGTCGCGGCGGGGTGCGACCCGATCCCTCGCCTCGTGACCCTGAATGCCACCACGCTCGATGGCGTGCTCTCAGACCTCGCGCGCGTGGGAGACGCGCTCGGCCGGCCCGAGGCGGCCGCCCGCTGGCGGGAGACCGCGGTGGCCCGGATGCATCGGGTCCACGAGACGCTCAAAGCCGCGCGCGCGCCGCGACCGCGCGTCGCCGCCATCGAGTGGGGCGATCCCCTCTATGCCGCCGGCCACTGGACGCCGGAGCTGGTGCGCCGTGCCGGCGGGATCGACGTGCTCGCCACGCCCGGTGCCCACTCCGTGCCCGTGACCCTCGATACGATCCAGCAGGCCAACCCCGAGCTGATCCTCATCGCGCCGTGCGGGTATGACCTGCCACGGGCGGTGGCAGAGGCGCAGCGGCTCCGCGCGCACCCCGACTGGGCGTGGGCGCGCGACCGTCGGTGGGCCGCGCTCGATGCCAATGCCCTGCTCAGCCGCCCCGGCCCACGCCTGATCGACGGGCTCGAGGCCATCGCGCACGCGGTGGCCCCGACGCTCCTCCCGTCGCCCCCGACCGACCATCTCGTCCTCCTTTCCTGACCCGACCGATGCTCACCCCCTCCGCCGTCGCCTTCCTCAAGCGCCTCCTCGACACCCCCGGACCGTCGGGCTATGAAGCCGCCGCCGCCAAGGTCTGGCGCGACGAGGCGGCGACCTTCGCCACCGAGGTCACCGCGGACGTGCACGGCAACTCGATGGCCGTCGTGAATCCCGGCGGCGCGCCGACGATCATGCTCGCGGGCCACATCGATGAGATCGGCGTCATCGTCACGTACATCGATGACGAGGGCTACGTGCACATCGGCCCGATCGGCGGCTGGGACCCGCAGGTCCTCGTGGCGCAGCGCATCCGCTTCCTCGGGCGCGGGGGTGAGGTCATCGGCGCCGTGGGCAAGAAGCCGATCCACCTGATGAAGCCCGACGACCGCGAGAAGGCATCGAAGATGACCGACCTCTGGGTCGACATCGGGGCGTCGACGCGCGCGGAGGCGGAGGCACGACTGGCGATCGGCGACGCCGGCGTGATCGACCAGCGCACGGTGGACTTCCCCAATGACCGCATCGTCTCGCGGTCGATCGACGACCGCATCGGCGCTTTCGTGGTACTCGAGGCGCTGCGGCGGTACGCGGCGGACCCCGGTGAGGCCCGCGTGGTCGCCGTGGCCACGACGCAGGAGGAGATCGCGTATATGGGGGGCGGCGCGCGCGTCGCAGGGGAGCGCGTGAACCCGGCGATGGCGATCGTCGTCGATGTCACCTTCGCGACCGACCACCCCGGCGTCGAGAAGAAGGAACTCGGCCACTCCCCGCTCGGGAGCGGCCCGGTGCTCACGCGTGGCTCGGTGATCTCACCGGTGGCGTTCCGGATCCTGCGTGACACCGCGGAGTCGCTCCGCGTGCCGTTCACGCTCCACGGGCAGGGACGCGCCACGAGCACCGACGCGGACGCGATCCACCTCGCACGACACGGTGTGGCGACGGCGCTCGTCTCCGTGCCGAACCGCTACATGCACTCGCCGAACGAGATGGTGAGCCTCGTCGACCTCGACCACGCGGCGACGCTGATCGCCGGGGCCTGCCGCGCCGTGGCGGCTGGGACAGACTTCACCGCGCGCTGACCCCGCACCCCACGCGATGCCCCTGCACGTCTGGTCGAGCGCGCACTATGTGATCCCGCTGCCCGAGGGGCATCGATTCCCCATCGCGAAGTACGCCCTCCTGCGCGAGGCGGTGCTCGGGGCGGGGGTCGCGTCCCCCGCCACACTCCACGACCCCACGCGCCTCGACCTCCCCGACGCCACGCGGACCCACGAGCCGGCCTATCTGGAACGGCTCCTCGCCGGGACGATGCCCGCCGCCGAGCAGCGCACGCTCGGGTTCCCGTGGAGCCCGGGGCTCGTCGAGCGCTCGCTCCGCGCGAGCGCGGGCACCCTCGAGGCCGCACGGCACGCGCTCGATCACGGCATCGCGATGAACCTCGCTGGCGGCACGCACCACGCCTTCGCGACCCACGGCGAGGGATTCTGCGTCCTGAACGACGTCGTCATCGCGCTCCGCGCGCTCCGTGCAGAGGGGCGCATCGGGCGGGTCGCCGTCATCGACCTCGACGTCCATCAGGGGAATGGAACGCACGCCCTCTGCGCCGACGATCCAGACACCTACACCTTCTCGATGCACGGCGGTCGGAATTATCCCTTCCGCAAGGTGCCCGGCTCACTGGACATCGAGCTCGAGGACGGCACCGGCGATGCCGTCTACCTCGAGCGACTCGCCGAGGCGCTGCCGCGTGTACTCGCCGACGCCCGCCCCGACCTCGTGTTCTACCTCGCCGGCGCCGACCCACACGAGGGGGATTCGCTCGGCCGACTCCGCCTCACCTTCGACGGGTTGCTCCGGCGCGACGCGATGGTCCTCGAGGCCGCGCGCGCCGTCGGCGTCCCCGTCACCATCGCGATCGCCGGCGGCTACGGCCGCGACATCCGCGACACCGTGCAAGTCCACCTGAACACCGCGCGACTCGCGCGCGACTTCACCTAACGATGCCTCCCATCCCGCCGCCGACCCGCGAGGGCGTCACGACGACGACCCCGACTCCGCTCTCCTGGTGCCGCTATGCCCCCGCCACGCCACAAAGCGCGATGGTGGTGCTGCACGGAGGGCCGGGCGCGCATCACGAGTACCTGCTCCCACAGCTGCTCTTCCTCGCGGAGACGCGTGACTGCCTCCTCTACGATCAGCGCGGCGGCGGTCGGTCCAAGACGGACGACCGGACGCCGATCACCTGGCAGACCCACGTCGACGACCTGCGCGCGGTGGTCGCCGAGTGCGCGCCCGGCCCGCTGACGCTCGTGGGCTACTCGTGGGGGGCGCTCCTCGCGCTCCTCTACACAGTGGAGGCCGCGGCGGGGCGTACGGAGCCGATGCCCGCACGGCTCGTCCTGCTCGACCCCGCGCCCGCCTCGCGCGCCTTCCGCACGCGGTTCGAGGCGGAGTTCGCCCGACGGCAGGCGGGCCCCGAGGTGCAGGCGCTCCGCGCGAAGCTCGAGGCGAGTGGACTGCGGGACCACGATCCGGCGGCCTACCGTCAGCGGACCTTCGAGCTCAGCGTCGCCGGCTACTTCGCCGATCCCGCCCGCGCGCGCGACCTCACGCCCTTCCGGGTGACCGGCCGCGTCCAGCAATCCACATGGGAGTCCCTCGGCGACTTCGACCTGTTGCCGGCGCTCCGGACGCTACGCGTCCCGGCGCTCGTGGTGCACGGGCGGCAGGACCCGATCGCGCTCGAATCGGCCGCGGCGATCGCCGACGCGCTCGGCGCGGAGCACTGCTGGCTCGACGACTGCGGGCACGTCCCGTACGTGGAACAGCCGGTGGCGTTGCAGGCGGCGGTCTCGGCGTTCCTCGACGCGACGGAGGCGCTCGTCCCGGGGTGAACGCGGCTGCTCCAGCGGCTGGAGCAGCGCCGGTATATTCCCCGCTGTGATCAACTCGCGCGCCGCCGCCCACCATCTGCACGAGATCGTCGCGCTCCTCGAGCTGCAGGGCGAGGACCCCGCCGTCCCGGCCCCGTTCGCCGACGCCGCGCGCGCCCTCGCCGCGGACGAGGCCCGGCCGCTCGCCGACCTCCTCGCCCGTGACCGGCGCCGCTTCGCCCCCGAGGTGCTCGAGGTCCTCGAGGATCTCGGCGCGACGGGGGACTCGACCCTCCTCGACCGCCTCCGCGAATCGACGCCGGAGGGGCTCTTCGAGATGCTGCGTGTGCCGGGGCTCGGGCCCTCGCGCATCCGGCGCATCCACGAGGGGCTGGGGATCGACACGCTGCAGGCGCTCGAGGAGGCCGCGCGTGACGGTCGGCTCGCCGCGCTCCCGCGCTTCGGCGCGCGCACCGCAGAGCAGGTGCAGCGCGGGATCGCCTGGCTGAAGGAGAGTGGGACGCCGGTGCTCCTCCCGCACGGGCGCGCCGAGGCGGAGCGGCTCGTCGGTGTCGTGCGGCGGCTCCCGCAGGTGGTGCGCGCGGAGATCGCAGGCGCGGTGCGGCGGCACGCGGAGACGGTGCGCGAGGTGGAGCTCGTCGCCGCGTGCAGCGGGGCGCCGGAATCCGTCGCGACCGCGATTACGCGCGTCCCCGGCGTCCGGGACTCCGTCGGCGGTGGGACGCGTAGCGTCTCGATCCGCTTCGATGACGGCTTGCGGCTCATCCTGCACTGCGTGCCGCCGGAGTCGTTCGTGGTGGCGTGGGTGCGTGCGACCGGGAGCGAGGCGCACCTGGCCGAACTCGAGGCGCGCGCCGCGCATCGCGGCCTCGCGCTCGAGGCCGCGCATCTCCGCGGCCCCGACGGCCGCGCGCTCGAGCTGACCGATGAGTCGCAGCTCTACGCCGCGATCGGCGTCCCCTGGCTCCCGCCGGAACTGCGCGAGGGGCTCGGCGAGGCCGCAGCGGCCGTCGACGGCTCGCTCCCCGCGCTGGTGACCGAGACCGACCTCCGCGGCGCGCTGCACTGCCATTCGCAGTACTCCGACGGCGGAGCAACGATCGCCGAGCTGGCCTCGGCGGCGCGCGCGCGCGGCTGGCGCTACCTCGGCATCTCCGACCATTCGCAGTCGGCGTTCTACTCGGGCGGTCTGACCGTCGAGACCCTCGCGCGGCAGCACGATGAGATCGATGCGATCAACGCGACCTATGCCGACTTCACGGTGCTGAAGGGGATCGAGGCCGACATCCTCCCCTGCGGGCGAGTGGACTATCCGGAGGCGGTGCTCGACCAGTGCGACTATGTGATCGCCTCGGTGCATTCCCGCTTCGGGATGAACGCCACGCAGATGACCGACCGCGTCTGCAAGGCGCTCGACGACCCGCACGTCACGATCCTAGGGCACCCGACGGGTCGTCTCCTCCTCACGCGGGAGCCGTACGCGATCGATATGGACGCCCTGTTCGCGCGCGCGGCCGCGCGCGGCGTGGCCGTCGAGCTCAACGCCGACCCGCACCGCCTTGATCTCGACTGGCGCCTCTGTCGGTCGGCACGCGCGCACGGCGCACTCGTCGCCATCGGCCCCGACGCCCACTCGGTCGATGGGCTCGAGAACATCACGCTCGGCGTCGGGATGGCGCGGAAGGGGTGGCTCGCCGCCACCGACGTGCTCAATGCGCGCGAGCTCCCCGCGCTGCAGGCGTTCGTCGCGGCGCGACGCAACGGGGTCGCCAGCTGATGGCCGCGCCGCGCCGGCCGCGCCAGGCCACGCCGCACGCCGAGCCGCGAAAGGCCGCACCGCGCCCGCGCTCCGCGGCGGCCCGGCTCGCTCTGGCCACCGAGATCCAACGCCGACTCGCCGACGCGTATCCGAACGCGCATTGCGAGCTCGACCACCGCAATGCCTTCGAACTCGCCGTCGCGACGGTGCTCTCGGCGCAATGCACCGACAAGCGAGTCAACCTGGTCACCCCGGAGCTCTTCCGACGCTGGCCGACACCGGCCGCGCTCGCCGAGGCGCTGCTCGAGGACATCGAGGAGGTGGTCCGAAGCACCGGGTTCTATCGGAACAAGGCGAAGTCGATCCAGGGGCTCGCCCGCGCGCTCGTCGCCGATCACGGCGGCGAGGTCCCGGCGGAGATGGACGCGCTGGTCGTCCTCCCGGGGATCGGCCGGAAGACCGCGAATGTGGTCCTCGGAAACGCCTTCGGGATGAACGAAGGGGTCGTCGTCGACACGCACGTAGCACGCCTCTCGGCTCGCTTCGGACTCACCCGCGAGACCGACGCCGTGCGCATCGAGCGGGCGCTGATGCCGCTCTTCGCTCGCGAGACCTGGGCGCAACTCTCCCATCTGCTGATCTGGCACGGGCGTCGCGTCTGCGACGCGCGCCGACCCCGTTGCGGCGACTGCCTCCTCAACGACATCTGTCCGTCAGCGACCCTCTAACCCTGAGACTACGATGCGGCACCACGATTCGACACCCGCGATCCACCCGTCCGCCGCTCGCGGTACCGGCGCTACGCGCGTGCGATCCCCTGCGCGGCTCCGCCCGCTCGCTCTGCCTGCATCGCGTCGCGCGGTCACCCTCTTGGCGGGTGTGATCATCCTCGCGACCGCCTGCGCCCCGTCGACCACGGCGACCCCCGCCACGGTGAACGCGCGTCCGATCGCCCCGCCCGTCGACTCCTGCGTGACGGCACGCGAGGATGCCGCCGCGGACCCGCGGCTGGACGTCGAGCGGGTCCCCACACCGCTCGCGATGGAGCCGCCGCCGATCCGCCGACCCGTCCCGAGGAACGTCCTCCGGCGCGACGGGAGCGCCGTGATCCGCGTCGAGGTGATGGTCGACACCCTCGGGAAGCCCGATATGACGACGTTCACGGTGCTCGAGTCATCGAACGTCTGGTTCACGAACGGTGCGAAGGCCGCAATCGCCAAGTGGACCTTCCAGCCCGCGCTCCGGAACGGGTGCAAGGTGCCGCGATTCTACCTGTTCAGCGCCACGTCACCGGCGCGGACGAGGCGATAGATTCCAGTGCACGACTGGAGGCCGAAAGCTGGACGCTCGAGGTCTCCATCCGCACCACGCTCCAGCTCTCCTCTGCCAGCTTCCAGCCTCTAGCCTCCCGCATCGATGAAGACCGCCACCTTCGAAACCAACAAGGGCACCATCACCGCCGAGCTGTATGAGAAGGACGCGCCCGGCACGGTCGCCAACTTCGAGAAGCTCGCCAATGAGGGCTTCTACGATCAGATCCGCTTCCATCGGGTGATCCCCGAGTTCGTCGTGCAGGGCGGCTGCCCGAACGCGAAGATCGGCGGCACGCCGAAGGGCCCGCCGGGCACCGGCGGCCCGGGGTACAAGATTCCGTGCGAGACGAAGGGGAACCCGCAGACCCACAAGGTCGGCGCCCTCTCGATGGCGCACGCCGGCCCGAACACCGGTGGCTCGCAGTTCTTCATGGTCCTCTCCGAGCCGAACACTCGGCACCTGAACGGGGTGCACACCGTCTTCGGCCAGATCACCACCGGCCTCGACGTGATGAACCAGCTGACCGACAAGGACCATATGGTGACCGTCCGCGTCGCCTGAGCTTCCAGCGTTCCGCTTCCAGCGTTCAGCCTCCACCCTTCATCCTCCCCCCATGACCTCCGGCACACCGATGTCCGGCCGTGACACCGCGGCCGCCTTCAAGGGCCTCATCATTGGGCTCATCGCCCTCGCCGTCGTCGTCCTCGTCACCGTGAAGCTCACGAACGACAAATTCGACGCGCACGAAGGGGCCCACGCGGCGACCGAGTCGCACTGAGATGACGGCGGCCGCCACCCCGGCCGCCGAGCGCCCTGCGTCCCCGTCGGGGCGCAGGGCGCTGCGTTTCCCGCTCGCGGCGGCGATGCCCCCGCTGCAGACGCTGGCCGTCCTCGTGTGCGGGCTCGCGCTCCGGCTGCATCCCGCCCTCGCCCACTGGTCGGCGCCGACGCTGCTCACCGGCCTCGTGCTCCTCGGCGCCCCCGTTGCGTGGCGTACGATCCGCGGGATGTTGCGCGGCGAGTTCGCCGCGGACGTCGTCGCGATGCTCGCGATCGTCACGGCAATCGTCCTGCGTGAGCCGGTCGCCGGGCTGGTGATCGTCTTGATGCAGACGGGGGGCGAGCTTCTCGAGCGCTACGCCGAGGGACGGGCCTCCGACGCGGTGCGTGACCTCGAGGCGGCGGCGCCGCGCATCGCGCATCGCCTGCGTGGCGTGGGCACTGACGAGGCGCGAGCGGCGGCGGTCGCATCTGCGGCGGCGACCGCCGCGCCGAACGGGGACGCCGACACATTCGACATCGAGGACGTCGCGGCGGAGCAGGTGCAGGTCGGCGACCGGATCCTCGTACGGCCCGGGGAGATGGTCCCCTGCGATGCGGAGGTCGTGGCCGGTTCGAGCGCGCTCGACACCTCGCGCATCACCGGCGAGCCGCTGCCGGAGCGCGTCGGCCCCGGCGCGACGGTGCGCTCCGGCGTCGTGAACACCTCGTCGCCGCTCACGCTGCGCGTCACAGCCCCCGCGCGCGACTCGCTCTACGCGCGGATCGTCGAACTGGTGCGCACGGCGCAGGCCGAGAAGTCCCCGATCCAGCGGATGGCCGATCGATGGGCGATCTGGTTCACTCCTGTCACCCTCGTGGCGTGCGCGATCGCCTGGGGGATCTCTGGGGATCCGCAGCGCGTGCTCGCCGTGCTCGTGGTGGCGACCCCCTGCCCGCTCCTCCTCGCCACCCCGGTCGCGGTGATCGGCGGGATCAATCGCGCGGCCCGCCGGCAGGTCATCGTCCGGAACGGCACCGCGCTCGAGCTCCTCGCGCGGGTGGACACGGCGGTGTTCGACAAGACGGGGACACTCACGCACGGTCGACCGGAGGTGACGACGGTCGAGACGCTCGACGGCACGGCGACGGAGCCGTTGCTCCGCGCGGCCGCCGCCATCGAGATGGGGAGCGGGCATCTCCTCGCCCGCTCCGTCGTCGAGGAGGCCACGCACCGCGGCCTCGCGATCCCGCCCGCGACCGACATCGTCGAGCACGCGGGCCGCGGCGTCACCGGTCGCGTCGAGGGGCGACGCGTGAGCGTCGGGAACCGCGCACTCGTCGCCGACCTCCATCCGAGCGTGCACACGGTCCTCGCGGCGCACGTCGCCCCCACGAACGGCGGCCTCCGCGCGTACGTCGCACTCGATGGGACCGACGACGCGGCGACCGCCACCGGCGTCATCACCTTCGGCGACCGGATGCGCGCCGACCTCCCCGCCTTCTTCGCGCGCCTCCGGGACCTCGGGCTCGCCCGCACGGTCCTCCTCTCTGGTGATCACACCGAGAACGTCGCGCCGATCGCCGCGCACCTCGGGATCACCGATGCCCGCGGCGACCTGCTGCCGGACGAGAAGGTCGCGGCGGTGCGCGCGCTCGAGGCATCGGGGCGCCGCGTGCTGATGGTAGGCGACGGGACCAACGACGCCCCCGCCCTCTCGGCGGCGACGGTCGGCGTCGCGCTCGCCGCGCACGGCGGCGGGATCTCGGCGGAGGCGGCGGGCGTCGTCCTCCTCGCCGATGATGTGACGCGCGTCGAGGAGGCGGTGCGCATCGGACGACGCGTGGTCGCGATCGCGCGGCAGAGCATCGTCGCCGGGCTCATCCTCTCCGGCGCCGCGATGGTCGTCGCGGCGCTCGGCTTCATCCCGCCGACGGTGGGGGCGCTCCTGCAGGAGGGGATCGATGTGGCGGTGATCGTGAACGCCCTGCGAGCGGCGGCACCAGCGAATCCCTGACACGGCTCGGACTATCTTTCCCCGATGACCGACGCCGCCCTCCCCGCCTACGCCGACGCCGTCGCCCTGATGGAGTCGTGGACCACCAGCGCCTCGCTCCGCACCCATATGCGCGCCGTCGAGACCGCGATGCGCGCCTACGCCCGGCACTTCGGGGAGGACGAGAGCCGGTGGGCCCTCGCGGGGCTCCTGCACGACTTCGACTACGAGCGCTTCCCGAACGCCGCGCAGGCCGCTGAGGCGGAGCACCCGAGCGAGGGGGTGCGCCACCTGCGCACCCTCGGCTATCCCGACGACCTCTGCGAGGCGATCCTCGGCCACGCCCTCTTCACCGGCGTGCCGCGGACGACCCGGATGGCGAAGACCCTCTTCGCCGTCGACGAGCTCTGCGGACTGATAACGGCCGCGGCCCTCGTGCGGCCGTCGCGGAGCGTCCTCGACCTCGAGGCGAGCTCCGTCCGGAAGAAGATGAAGGACAAGGCATTCGCGCGCGGGGTATCACGCGACGATGTCATTAACGGCGCGGCCGACCTCGGCGTCGAACTCGACGCCCACATCGCCTTCGTCATCGAGGCGCTCCGCGGGAACGCGGCGGCGCTGGGGCTGGCCGGCAGCTGACCGCCGGCCGCCACGGGGAGGGCCGGCCCAACGCCGCCCCGGCGGCCCACGTACTGGAGATATGCTCGGTGGCCCGTCGTGAATACCGTCGCTCTGCCCTGGACCGTCGCCTCCACGCGCCCCGTGGTGAGTGATCGGCCCGCCGACGAACGCGCGCTGATCCTCGCCGCCCAGCGCGGCGACGAGCCCGCGTTCGGCGAGCTCGTGCGCCGGCATCAGCGGCGGGCGTACGTCGTGGCGCGTGCGATTGTGCTCAACCACGAGGACGCGGAGGACGCCGTGCAGGATGCCTTCCTGCACGCCTTCCGCGCGCTCGACCGATTCCTCCCCGATCAGGCATTCGGCGCGTGGCTGCACCGTATCGTTGCGAACGCCGCGCTCGACCTCACGCGGCGTCGGAAGGTCCGCGACGCCGACGATCTCCCCGAGACCGTCGCCTCCCCCTTCCGCGACCCCGCAGTCACGGACGAGCTGCAACGCCGCCTCGCTGCGGCGCTCGCGAGCCTGCCGGCGCGCCAGCGCGCCGTCATCACCCTACACGACGTCGAAGGCTACAAACACGCGGAGATCGGCGGGATGCTCGGCATCCCCGAGGGGACCGCCCGATCCGACCTCCATTACGCGCGCGCCCAGCTGCGCGACCTGCTGCACGACCTCCGGAGCGACCGATGACCGACCACGACCGTCCCACCCTCCATCGCGACGACGAGCTCACGACGCGCCTCCGCGCGCTCGTCGCCCCGCCGACCGACCCGGCCTACTGGGCCGGCCTCGAGACCCGCATCCTCGCGCGGGTCCGGCAGGGACGCGACGGCGCCGCGTGGTGGGTGCTCCCCGAGCGCATCTACCGCATCGGACTCCTCGCCGCCGGCCTCACCCTGATCGTCGCGGGATCCGTCTATCTCCGGCACCGCGCGCTCGAGACGCGGATGGCCTACGAGACGATCCTCGACAGCGCCGATGACGCCCCCGTCTTCGCCCGCCGCGGGCTCTTCGACGGCGAGCGTCCCGACCCGCTGCGCGCCGGCCCTGCCACGACCCCGGAGGACCGCCGATGACCCGAACCAAAAGCCTCGCGGCGGCGTTCTATCTGACGGCGGTCCTCGTCGGGGCGGCCATCGGCGTGACGGTGGACCGGTGGGTCCTCCGGGACAGCTGGACCCGCGAGATGCGTGACCCGCGCGCGATGCGGGGGCGGATCGCCGAGACGCTGGCCTTCGACTCGACGCAGCGCGCCGTACTCGATTCGATCCTCGACACCCGCAACCGCCGGATGGATTCCCTGATGGCCCCGGTGCGTCCCGGCATCGATTCTGTCAGCCGCGAGGCGCGTGAGGCCTTCGACCGCCTGCTCACCCCCGAGCAGCGGACCAAGTATGAACAGTGGCGTCGCGACCGCGAGGCCGGACGACGTCAGGAGCGCGAGTGATGCGGCAGTGGATGTGGATGGTGGCGGCGGTCCCGATCGCCCTCGGCGCGCAGGACCCAGCACGCCCGATCACGCTCGACGAGGCCGTGCGCCTCGCCCAGCGCAACGCGCCGGCCGCGGTGCAGGCACGCAACGCCGTCCGCAGCCAGGCCGCGGTCACGCGGACGCGCTACGCCGCGTATCTCCCGACCCTCTCCCTCGGCGCAGGCGCCAACCGGCAGAACGGCACGCGCTACCTCCTCGACCTCGACACGATCCTCCCAAACGACGTGCCGTGGCGCGCGAGCCACAGCCTCAGCTCGAACATCGAGCTCTTCGACGGCGGCCGCCGCTACTTCGACGTGATGGCGGCCCGCGCCAACGTCGACGCCGCTGAGGCGAGCGAGGTCGCGCAGCGCTTCAGCATCGCCCTCGGCGTGAAACAGCAGTACTTCGCCGTCCTCGCCGCCCGTGAGCAGCAGGGCGCCGCCGAGAAGCAGCTGGAGCAGACGACCGAGCAGCTCAAGGCCGCGAACGCCCGCGTCGCGGCGGGCGCGGCGACACGCTCCGACTCGCTCCGCTCGATCATCGCGGTCGGGAACGCGAAGCTCGCCGTCCTCTCCGCGGACAACGCGCTCGCGACCGCGAACGCCGCGCTCTCCCGCCTCGTCGGATCGACGGCACTCGTCACCGCGATGCCGAGCGACACCGGGGATGCCGCGCGCGTATCGCTTGCCGACGCCGAATTGATCGCGATCGCCGAGCAGGGGCCGGCGGTGCGGCAGGCCGAGGCGGCCGTCGCGGCCGCGCGCCAGCAATCCCGCTCGGCGAAGACGCCGTATCTCCCGACCCTCTCGGTCGGCCTCTCCCAGAGCTACGCCGCCTCTGAGGCGGGGTTCGCGGTGCTCGGGGACACCCGCAACAAGAACCTCGCGACGAGCCTCCGGGTGAACTACACCCTGTTCAATGGGCTCCAGCGCGAGCAGCAGGTGGTGCAGGCGAGCATCGCCGAACAGAACGCCACGGCGAACCTCCGCGACGCCCGCCTCAACGCCCGCCAGCTGATGGTGCAGCAACTCGGCACGCTCCGGACCGCGGAGGCGCGCGTCGAGATCCAGCGGCAGTCGGTCCTCGCGGGCGAGGAGGACCTCCGGGTGCAGCAGGAGCGCTACAACCTCGGCGCCGGCACCCTGCTCGACCTGATCGCCTCACAGTCCACCCTCATCGCCGCGCGTCAGGCCCTGATCCAGGCCCGCCTCGACGCGCGGGTCGCCAAGGCGCAGATCGAAGCGCTCCTCGGGCGCGCCCTCTGACCGTTATGCCCGCCCTCTCCGCATCCGCCTCTTCCGGAGCCGTCTCCGTGATCCGTCGTCCCGCCCTCGCCCTGCTCGCCGTCCTCGCCCTCGCCGCGTGCGGGAAGGACAAGACCGAACCACTCACCATCCGGACCGCTGACGTGGCGCGCCGCACCATCGTGGTGCAGGCCGAGGCCACCGGCGTGATCGAGCCGATCAACGTCGTCGAGGTGAAGTCCCGCGCCTCGGGGCAGGTCACGCAGATGCCGGTCGAGACCGGCACCCTCGTGCGGCCCGGTGACCTCATCGTGCAGCTCGACACGCGCGACGTGCAGAACCAGTTCAACCAGGCCAAGGCCGACCTCGAGGCGGCGGAGAAGAAGCTCGAGGTCTCGGCGATCCAGAAGAAGCGGTCGGATGAACTGCTCGCCGCGCGCATCATCACGGCGCAGGAGAACGAAGCCGCGCAGCTCGACTATGCGAATGCGCAGTCCGCCATCGTCCGTGCCCGCGCCTCGCTCGACCTCGCGCAGCAGCGGCTCGACGACGCGCGGGTGACCGCGCCCGTCACCGGGACGATCATCGAGAAGCCCGTCGCGCTCGGCCAGGTCATCCAGTCGGGGACCAGCGCCGTCGGTGGCGGCACGACGATCGTGAAGATGGCCGACCTCACACGCGTGCGCGCCCGCGCGCTCGTGAACGAGACCGACATCGGCTCGGTGCGCGCCGGCCTCGAGGCGACAGTCATCGTCGACGCCTTCCCCGACCGCCCCTTCCGCGGCACGGTGGAGAAGATCGAGCCGCAGGCGATCGTACAGCAGAACGTCACGATGTTCCCCGTGCTGGTGACGCTCGACAATCAGGAAGGGCTCCTGATGCCGGGGATGAACGGCGAGGTGTCGATCGTCTCCGAGCGGCGGGACGAGGTGATCGCCGTCTCCAACGACGCGGTGCGGTCGGTGCGTGAGGCGGCGCAGGCTGCGGGCGCGCTCGGCCTGAACCCCGACAGCGTGCAGGCCCAGCTCCGCGCCGGGATGGGCGGCGGGATGGGTGGCGGAATGGGCAGTGGGTTCGGCGGTGGCGCAGGGGGTGGTCGCGGTCCGAATGGCGGGGGCGCGGGTGCGCCGGCTGGTGTCGCGCCGGCTGGTGCCGCGCCGCAGGCGGCCGGGCCGCAGGCGAGCGGTGGCGGCGCTCGGAGCCGACCGGATAGCGCCGGCGGCGCGTCGCAGCGTCGGCGAGGGAATGGTCGTGGCACCGAGACCGGCGCCGCGACGGCGCAGGGTGGCAACGGCCGCAGCCGGATGGGTGGCGCCGGCGGGATGGGCGCCGGCGGCGCCGGAAGCGGCGCGGGTGCTCCCTCCGGTGCCCGGCGCTCGGCGACACGCAGCGGCCTCGTCTTCGTCCAGAAGGCCGACTCCACCTGGGAGCCGCGCGTCGTCCGGCTCGGTGTCTCCGACTACGACTACACCGAGGTCGTCAGCGGCCTCCAGCCCGGCGAGAAGGTCGCGCTGCTGAGCGCGGCGCTCCTCCAGGCCCAGCGGGAGCAGAGCAACGACCGCTTCCGCGCGATGACCGGCGGCGGCAGCCCGCTCGGCGGCGGAACAGGCGGTGGGGCCGCCGGCGGTGCGGGGGGCGGTGGCCGGCCCGGTGGCGCCGGCGGCGGTGGTGGTGGTGGTGGCGGGGCGCGCTGAGCCATGGACTTCGGCGAGACGATCCGCGTCGCCCTCGGGGCGCTCCGCGCAAACAAGCTTCGCTCCCTCCTCACGATGCTCGGCATCGTGATCGGGGTGTCGGCGGTCATCGCGGTGGTCGCACTCGGCAAGGGCGCCCAGCAGGCGGTCAACGACCGCATCTCCTCGCTCGGGACGACGCTCCTCACCGTCTCCCCGGGCCAGGCGCGCTCAGGCGGCGTGATGTCGTTCGACGTGCGCTCGCGCCTCCTCCTCGAGGATGCGCAGGCACTCGAGGATCGCGCCGAGGTCATCACGGCGGTGCAGCCCGAGATGTCGAGCAACCTGCAGGTGCAGTACCTCAACAAGAACGCGGGCACGCAGGTCGTCGGGACCACGGCGAACTTCCCCGAGGTCCGCAAGTACGAGCTGGCCGCCGGGCGCTTCTTCACGCAGGCCGAGGACCAGAGCCGGCAACGCCTCGCCGTCGTCGGTCCGACCGTCCTCGAGAACCTCGGGTTGCAGACCCCCGAGGCGCTCGTCGGCGAGGACATCCGCATCCGCGGCATCCAGTTCACCGTCATCGGCGTCTACAAGTCGAAGGGTCAGGCGAACCCGTTCAGCAACCCCGACGACCAGGTCCTCATCCCCATCCAGACCGCGCGCTTCCGCGTGCTCGGCTCCAACCGGCTCCGCTCCATCTCGGTCCTCGCGCCGGATGAGAAGCAGATCCCCGAGGCGATGGCCGACGTGCAGAAAGTGCTCCGCCGCGAGCACAAGCTCCGCGCCGACAAGCCGGACGACTTCCAGATCCGGAACCAGGCGGACTTCCTGAGCACGCTCGGAGAGACCACGCAGGTCTTCTCGATGCTCCTCGCCGGGATCGCCGCCGTCTCACTCCTCGTCGGCGGGATCGGCATCATGAACATCATGCTGGTGTCCGTGACCGAGCGCACGCGCGAGATCGGGATCCGGAAGGCGCTCGGCGCCACCAAGGCCAACATCCTCTTCCAGTTCCTCATCGAGGCCGTCGTCCTCTGCCTCCTGGGCGGCGGCATCGGCATCGCGCTCGGCGCCGGCGGGGCCACGGCCTTCACCTCGCTCCTCGGCTGGAAGACCCAGATCGGCGCCTCCTCGGTCACCCTCGCTTTCGGCTTCTCGGCCCTCGTCGGGATCCTCTTCGGCGTCTACCCCGCCCGTCGGGCGGCCGGCCTCGACCCGATCGTCGCCCTGCGGTACGAGTAGGACGCCGACACGCGCGGGATCCGGGGCGTAGTGGCCCGGGTCCCGCGGGGGGCCTAGATTCCCCCGCGCGATGCCGGACCTTCCGACTCCCGAATCATCCGCGCCGGCCCCACGGCCGTCGCTGTCGATGACGTCGGAGTATCACCCGCCCGAGCGGCACCACGTCGAGACCGACCCCACCGGGAAGCGGCTCGCAATCCTCACGCTCACCGCCCTCGGCGTCGTCTACGGCGACATCGGGACGAGTCCGCTCTACGCGATGAAGGAGGCGTTCAGCAAGCCGGAGTACGGCCTGCAGGCCGACCCAGCCACCGTCTACGGCGTCCTCTCGCTCGTGCTCTGGTCGCTGATCCTCGTGGTCAGCGTGAAGTACATCGTCTTCATCCTCCGCGCGGACAACCGTGGCGAGGGCGGGATCCTCGCGATGCTCGCCCTCCTGATCCGTGACGATACCACGCCACGCGCGAAGCGCGGCGTCCTCGTGACGCTCGCGCTCTTCGGCGCCGCCCTCCTCTACGGCGACGGCATCATCACCCCGGCGATGTCCGTGCTCGGGGCGATGGAAGGGCTCGAGGTCGTCTCGCCCGGGGCGCTGGCGCTCGTGGTCCCACTGACCATCGGCATCCTGATCGGCGTCTTCGCCGTACAGCGGTCCGGCACGCATAAGGTCGGCGTCTTCTTCGGCCCGATGATGCTGGTCTGGTTCTTCTCGATCGGCGCGCTGGGGCTCGTCGAGGTGCTGCGGCATCCCGACGTCCTCGTCGCCATCAACCCGGTCTGGGGCATCCGCTTCTTCCAGACCCTCGGGCATAAAGGATTCCTCGCTCTGGGTGCCGTCGTCCTCGCCGTCACCGGCGCGGAGGCGCTCTATGCCGATATGGGGCACTTCGGGAAACGCCCGATCCGGACCGCCTGGTTCTGGCTGGTGTTCCCGGCGCTGGTGCTGAACTACTTCGGCCAAGGCTCCCTCCTGCTGCGGGATCCCTCAGCGGTAGCGAACCCGTTCTACCTCCTCGTCCCTCGCGAGCTGCTCTACCCGATGATCGTCGTGGCGACCGCCGCCGCCATCATCGCCTCGCAGGCCCTGATCTCCGGGGCGTTCTCCTTGACGCAGCAGTGCATCCAGCTCGGGTACAGCCCGCGGATGACCATCCGACACACCTCGGCCAAGGAGTTCGGCCAGATCTACGTGCCCGAGGTGAACGTCGCGCTGGCCGTGGGTACGCTGCTGGTGGTCCTTGGCTTCCAATCGACCGCGGCGCTCGGAGCCGCCTACGGGATCGCTGTGACCGGGACGATGGCGATCACCTCCATCCTCTACTTCGCCGCCTGCACTACCCGATGGCGCATGCCGCTCGTGCGCGCCCTCCTGATCACCGCCGTGTTCCTCGCCATCGACGTCGCGTTCCTCGGCGCGAACCTCGTGAAGATCGCGCATGGCGGATGGGTCCCCCTCGCGATCGGAGTTTTCCTCTTCGTCCTGATGACCAGCTGGAAGCGCGGCCGGGAGATCCTCAAAGAACGCGTCACTGAGATGGCTCTCCCGCTCGAGACCTTCCTCGAGGACATCCAGCGCCGCGCCCCCGTCCGCGTCCCGGGCACCGCGGTCTTCATGACCTCCGAGTCGAACGGCGTCCCTGTCGTCCTCCTGCACCACCTCAAGCACAACAAGGTCCTGCACGAGACGGTCATCCTCCTCTCCATCGCCGCCGACGAGATCCCCGAGGTCCCGCGGAAGGACCGCACGCAGATCGAGGCGCTCGGACAGGGCTTCTTCCGTGTCGTCGCGCATTACGGCTTCATGGAGTCCGCGGACGTGAAGGAGGTGCTCCAGAAGTGCCGAGACTCCGGGATCGCCGCGCGACCGCTGGACACCTCGTACTACCTCGGCCGCGAGATGCTCATCCCCACGCGTGGCGCGTGGAAGAAGGGCGGCAGCTCGATGAACCTCGTCCGGAAGTGGCTCTTCGCGCTGATGTCCCGCAACGCCCGCTCTGCCTCCGAGTACTTCCAGCTCCCGCCCAACCGGGTGGTCGAACTGGGCACGCAGCTCGAGTTCTGACCGCGGACGCGGCCACCCGCCGCGCCCGCCGCCGTCCCACCCCCGCCCCGGCCCACTGATGCGCCGTCTCCTCCTCGCCCTCCTCGCCTGCGCCGCGACGGGCGCCTCGCCCGCGCACGCCCAGACGCGCCTCCCCGTCGACTCCATCCGCGACGACCGCGCCTTCACCTTCTACGGCCACCCGCCGTACCGCGCCGCCATCCCGCGCCCCGAGACGATCCTCGGCTACCCCGTCGGGAGCTGGCACACCCAGTACGACCGCCAGGAGCGGGTGCTCTTCGCCATCGCGGAGGCCGCCAAGGACCGCGTCAGCATCGAGGAGATCGGTGTCACGAGCGAGCGCCGCACGATGCGCCTCTACCTCGTCTCCGCGCCGGAGAACATCGCCCGGCTCGAGGCCATCCGCGCCGATCTCGACCGCCTCGCCGACCCGCGCGGCGCGACGCCAGCCCAGCTGCAGGCGGTCGCCGCACGCACCCCTGCGGTGATCTGGTTCTCCGGCTCCGTCCACGGCGACGAGGTGCCGGGCTTTGAGGCGTCGATGCAACTCCTCTATCACTTCGCCGCCACCGAGGACCCCGCCACCCTCGCGCTCCTAAAGGACGCCGTCGTCGTGATCAACCCCAGCTCCAACCCCGACGGTCACGAGCGCTTCGCGGTCTGGAGCAACTCGATCGCGGTCGGGAGCCCCGAGCGCCAGGCGATGGAGCAGCAGCGCGGCCAGCCGTGGAGCATCGCCGGCCGGTACAACCACTACCGGTTCGATATGAACCGCGACCTGATGGTGATGACCCAGCGGGAGGTGCAGGCGGTCGTGGGTGGGATGCTGCGCTGGCACCCGATGATCACCGCCGACCTCCACGGGTACGTCAGCACCTACTTCATGGCGCCGGCGGCACGCCCGGTGAACGCGAATGTCTCGGGCTGGCCCTTTCCCTGGGCGGAGCGCGTGGGGCGCGGCAACGCGGCCGCCTTCGACCGGTACGGCTGGTTCTACTTCGTCCGCGACAACTACGACCTCTACTACCCGGGCTACTACGACACCTGGCCCTCGCTCACCGGTGCGATGGGCACCACCTACGAGACCGACGGGGGCCCCGCGCTCCTGAAGCGTCGGGAGGACGGCACCCTCCTCTCGCTCCGCGACGGGATCGCCAAGCACTACACTGCGGCCCTCGCAACCTTCGAGACGGGAGCGCGCGGCGCGCGTGAACTCGTCCGCGATTATGCGGGGTTCCGCCAGCGCGCGGTCGCCGACGGCCGCACGGGGACGATGAAGCGCGTCGTCTTCACCCCGGGCGATGATCCGGCGCGCGCGGCGGAACTCGCGGCGGCACTCCTCCGCGCCGGCGTCGAGGTCACCCGGACGACGGCGCCGAGCACGAGCGCCCGGGCGCACGCCTACGCCACCGACGGCGTCGGCGCGCAGAGCTTCCCCGCCGGCAGCTATGTGGTCGATCTCGCGCAGCCGCAGGGGAAGGTCGCCAAGGCCGTGCTCGAGCCTGATCCCGACCTCGACCCCGTCTTCCGGAAGACCCAGTACGACCGCTTCGCCCGGAACCAGCAGCGCTCCCCCGACGCCGCCGACACCGAGGGGTTCGAGTTCTACGACGTCTCCGCCTGGTCCCTCCCCGTCGCGTACGGCGTCGACGCCTGGTGGACGGAGGATGCCCCGGCGCTCGCCACCACCCCGCTCTCCCTCGCGAGCGGCCCCCACCTCAACGGCGAGGTGCTCCCACACGAGATTCCGGGCGGGATCGTCGAGGGGCGTGAGCAGGCCTCTGCCTTTCTCTGGCGCAATGACCGGAACGGGGCAGCGAAGGTGGCGATCCAGCTCCTGCAGGAGGGCTACCGGGTCTCCATCGCCGCCAAGTCGATCCAGACCGGCGCGGTGACCTGGCCCCGTGGCACCTGGGTGATCCGTGCCTCCCGGAACGACCGCACCCTTCCCGCCCGCCTCGATGCCCTTGCAAAGGCCGCCGGCGTGGAGGTGCGTGGCGTTCCGACGGCATTCCCCGAGACAGCGCAGTACGGCACCGGCTCCTCCGAGGTCGTCGCGCTCACTGCCCCGCGGATCGCACTCGTCGGGGACGTGGGGATTAGCCAGGGCTCGTATGGGGCCGTTTGGTGGAGCTTTGAACAGCGCTACGGCATCCGCTTCACGCCGATCACCACGGACGCGCTCTCAGGCGACCTCAGCGCGTTCAACGTGATCGTGGTACCGAGCGGGAGCCTGACCCGTCTCGGTCGGGGTGAGGCGCTGAAGCGCTGGGTCGAGGGGGGTGGCACGCTCGTCACCTTCGGCGGGGCGACGCGCTGGGCGACCCGCGAGGACGTCGGCTTCACCTCGGTGCGGCGCCTCACCTGTGAGCCGAAGCGCGACGCCAAGTCAGCGCCGGCGACCCTCGCCCCGGCGGACTCCCTCAAGGCGACGGTCAGCCCCGCCGCCTGCGCCGACGACCTCGCCGATATCCCGGGCACCCACTTCGACGCCGTCCTCGACCTGACGCACTGGCTGACGCTCGGCTTCGATCGCCAGCGGATGCAGGTGATGCAGAGCGGGAGCGACCGCTACGGGCTCTCCCGCGACGGTGGGAATGTCGCCGTCTTCCCGACCACCGGACCCCTCCGGCGCGCGGGATTCATCTTCCCGGAGCAGACGGAGCGGCTCCTGCGCGGGACGTCGCTGATCGCGGAGGAGTCGGTCGGCGGGGGCCACGTCGTGCTCTTCGCCAACGAACCGATGTTCCGTGGCTGGTGGCGGGCGCTCGACCGGTTGGTGCTGAACGCGATTGCGCTGGGCGGGAGCTTCTAGGCCGACGCGAACCGCAGCCGCCCCGACGCGTCAGGGACGCGTCGGGGCGGCCTTCTTCACGGGCCCTGACGTCGTCCAGATCACGACGACGCCGCACGCCGCGTCAGTCCCGGCGAATTCGCCGGGGACATCGGAGGCGCCGGTGTAGACCTCAAGCCCCTCGATGTCGCGGACCGGGATGTACGGCCCGAAGGCGTTGTCCGGCCGACCATCGACGACGTACTGCGGATAACACCCTGGTGTGGTGCGGGCCATCTTGATCAGGCAGCCGCGCGGCCCGCCGCACTCGACGTTCACGCCGCGCATCCCGCGGGTGGCATCACCGAGAGTGTTATACCCGCGCTCCTCGATCACCTGCCGGGTGACGTACTGCCCCCGCCCGGTGCGCACCCGGCGTTCGAAATCCTCGTACCGGACCCCGCGTGAAGCGGGCGCCGTGGTGACCGACGGGGCAAGGGGCTGAGCGGCGCGCGCCCGCTCGGCCGCCGAGGCGCCACCAGCCGCCGTACCGGAGTCACCGGCGGACACGCCCGCCGCACCGACCCCCTCCAATTCGAACCGCTGCTCCATCACCTCGCCGCGCGCGAAGGCCAGGACGAACGAGGTGCGGGGATACCCCTCCGCGGTGACGAAGAAGCGGATGACCCCCGAGGGGATCTCGGTGAGATCGAACCGGCCGCTCGAGTCGGTCGCGACGTAGCGGCCGGTGGCGGCGATCACCACGCGTGCCCCGACGATCGGTGCCTGGGTCGCGGCGTCGATCAGGTTGCCGCGGAGGCGCGCGGTAACGGGGCCCTGCGCGCCCGCTGCGGACCCGGCGACGACGAGCAGCGCCATCGCGTATCGGATGACCTGGATGGCTCGATGGAGCATATGCGGAAAGCTACCCCGCAGAATGACCGAGGGGGAACGCCAGTCGGCGTTCCCCCTCGGCATGCACCGCGAGCGGTGGCGTGTCGCGATCCGGCTCAGTTCTCCGGCGCGGCGGTCGCGTTCGCCGGGAGGGCCGACTTCACCTTGGTGCCGCCGAAAGTGTAGAGCTGCTGACCGAAGACACCGAGCTCCTTGGCCGGGACCGGCATCTCGCGCGGCGTACCGGCGATGAGGCCGTTGGTGGCACGGCGGCGGTGGTAGTACGACGCCGCCCCGAGGCCGAGGACCTCGATCTCGTTCTCGTAGCTGAGCTTGACGCGCAGCTGCGCCGCCGTCTCCGACGCGAGCGCCGGGGCGAGGCCGCCACGGGTCACGCGGGTGTTGTTGATCTTCGCCGCGGCGGTGGCGAGGTCGCCGAGCTCGATGGCCGCCTCGGCCCAGAGCAGGTCGTTCTGCGCTGCCGAGAAGAGCGGAGCAGTGCCGTACCCCGAGTAGATGCCGGTCGATGCCTGGACGCCGGTGGCATCGTAGCGAATGTGCCCGATGTTCGACTGGTGGTAGGAGCCACGAGCCATATTGAACGGCGCCTGCGTGGAGTACGCGAAGTCGGTGCCGCCATTCGCAGTCTTCGGGACGGTGCCGAAACCGGCGATCATGCTGGCGTTGCCGAAGGAGCCGTCGCCCAGTCGCTTGTCCGCCGAGTTGGGACGGGGATTCCCGCCCGCGGGCCACGGCGTCAGCTGCGTGGCATCGAGCATGTTCGCCACGCGGGTGTGCAGCCGGGCCGTGTCGATCGAGTTGAACCAGACAAGGACTTCCGGGCACCAGGCGGTGCACCCGTCGCCTTCAAAGTTGAAGTTGAACGGCGTTCCCGCCGACATACCATTGGAGGCGTAGTTCCGGACCTTCGTCCAGTCGACGGTCGTCATCTCGCTCACGTCGCGCGGCCAATTCACAAGCAGGTACGCCGCCATCGTCCGGGCGATCTTTGCAATCTGAACATTCGAGTACGCGTGGCCGTTCAGCCAGGCGGCGGGCGTCGTGAAGGTGTTCGCCGAGGCGACCGCGATGGCCGAGTCGAGCTTCGAGAGCGCGGCATCACGCATCGCAAGGCGATTCACATAGGCGAGGTTCGCCAGATCAGCGTTCTCGTCGATGATGTACCCCTTGTTGTAGTTCATCGCGATGCCCGACATCGCGGCGCCCTGCATCAGGAAGGCCACCGCCTCGGCGCGCTTCGTGTTGGCCGCGCTGCCGAGGACGAGCCCATTGTTCCGGGTCGCCTTGAGCACGTTCGTCGCAAGCGAGAGGGAGCTGTAGTACCCCTCCCAGAACCATTCGACGCTCGTCCGGCCCGCTGCGGAGGGATCGTTCTGCCAAGAACGCGAGTTCCGCGTACCGTCGGCATCGAGGCTCGAGTAGAAGTTCATGTTGAAGTTGTTCCACGAGGCGCTGTAGGTCTGCGCCTGCGTGGTGAGGGGCGCCACGGCGTTGTTCCCCTCGTACGTGTTCACCCACTGCCGGATGGCACCACCGGCGACGGCCTCGATGGCCGCCGGGTCGGCGAGCGCGCGCCCCGCGTCGGGCGCGTTCGGGTTGGTGATGTCTAGGGACTTGCACCCCGTCACCCCCACGAGGGCGACGAGGCCAAGGCTCCGGACGAAAGTCGTCATGCGCATGTCAGGTCTCCTGATCGGCGGGTCGGCTTAGAAGCCGAGTTCCACCATCATGGTGAAGGTCCGGAACTGCGGGTAGGTGAAGTAGTCCACCCGGTACACGAAGGGGTTGCCCCCGAGGCCCGACGTCCCCGTCACATCCGGATCGTAGCCGGTGTACTTGGTCGACGTCCAGAGATTGCGGCCGACGATACCGAGGCGGGCGTTCTCGAAGCCGAGGAAGCTGAGCGGCTGCACGAAGGCCTTCGGGAGCTGGTAGTTCACCGAGAGCTCGCGGAGTCGGATGTACGACCCGTTCTCGACGAAGAAGTCGTTCGCGTCGAAGTTGTTGTAGAAGGTCTGGTAGTAGGAGACCGGCTTCTTCTCCTCCTCCGCCCGGCCACGCTGGTCGTAGAGCGGGTCACGCTGCTCGTTGAACGGCCACTGGCGGGTGTAGTTGTAGATGTCGCCGCCCTGGACCATCGTGATCAGCGCGTTGAGGCTGAAGCCACCCCACTGGAAGGTGGAGTTGATGGCGAGGTTCAGGTCAGGGTTGACGTCACCGATCTGCACCACCGACTCGCCCGTGGCGGTGTACGCCTTGAGCGGCTTCTCGTTGATCGTCCGCCAGTCGGCGGTCCGGACGTAGAAGCCTTCCTCGTTCAGGCGGTAGTTCGCCGCCGTCCCGGTGACCGATGGGTTCTTGCCCGACTGGAGGGTCGCCGCCAGCTGCTCCGGCGTCCGGATCCACTTGGAGCCGTAGATCACACCGAAGGGCTCGCCGGCGCCCACGCGGAAGAGCGACGTGTTGCCGTCTGGACCCGCGAGGAAGGGCGCGACCTTGAGGTCGGTGATCTGCTGCCGCGTGCGGTCGGCGGTCACGTTGAGCCGCCAGAACATGTCACCGGTCGAGAGCAGCACCGCGCCGAGCGCAGCCTCGTGCGTCTGCCCCGCGAGTGTGCCGGCGTTCGTCCAGGTGTTGCGATAGCCTGTCGCCGCCGAGACCGGCGCGAGAAGGATCTGGTCGCTGGTGACCTTGTCGGAGTAGCTGTACTCGAAGGTGAAGTTACGGAGGAAGGTGAGGTTGAAGCCCACCTCCGTCTCCTTCGAGAAGGCCGGCCGGAGATCCCGGTTGCCCAGGGTCACCGGGGTCGGGCTGCCGCCGACAAGCGAGAAGATCTCGTACTGCGCATCGAACCCGGGGCGGAGCCCCGCCGTGCCGTACGAGGCGCGGAGCTTGAACTCATCAATCCCTGGGAGGGGCAGATCCTCGGAGAGGCGGTACGCCGCCGAGACGCGGTTGTAGATCGCGGTCCGCTGGTCGGCGCCGAAGAGCGACGACTGGTCCTGACGCACGAGCGCGTCGAAGATGTACCGGTCGCGGATGTCGAAGGTCGTGATCGCGAACAGGTTCTGATTGCGGATCGTCACCGAGCGCGAGCCCGGGAAGATGTCCTGTGCCGGATCGGCCGAGCTGAACTCCGGCACCTTCGGCACGGTCAGCGACGCGGCGAAGACGTTGACGTTGTTGACCGACTGGTCTTCGAACACGTAGGCGAGCTTGGTCGTGTTCGTGAACCACTCGAAGTTGCGGACCGCGGTGAGCGTCGCGCCAATGTTGCTGGTGCGAGCGAGCGTCGAGCTCTGGAAGAGACTACCGTCATCCGACGCGCCCGCGGAGTTCAGGAAGCCGGTCGGGGTGAACGACTTGTACATGTCCCCCGACTGCTCGTAGTTGATGTTGCCCTCGGCGGTCAGCCAGCTGAGCGGCTTGTAGGTCAGCTTGAAGGTCCCGTTGAAGCGGTCGCGGTCGCGCGAGATGTCGCGGTTGGCGAGGCCGTAAAGCGGGTTGACGACGTTGCCCGAGAGGGGCGGCTGCTTGATCGCGGCGTTGAACGGCGAGCCGTCCGCGTTCGGCGCGAGGAGGTCGACGTTCGGCTCGAGGAAGCGGAGGCCGAAGAAGATTCCGGTATTCTCCGCCTCGTCCGAGTTCGACCGCCCGTAGAAGGCGCCCGCCTGGAAGGTGAGCTGATCGGTGATCGCCTGGTCAAGGTTCATGCGGAAGTTCTGCCGCGAGAACCCGTTCAGGAGGCCGAGGACGCCCGACTCACGGGAGTTCTGGAACGAGACGTTGAAGTTCGTCGACCCGCGCCGCTGACCGACCGAGGCGTAGTTCGTCATGAACGTCCCCGGGCGGAAGACCTGCCCAAGCTGGTCGTAGATGACCGGGTACGGATTGTCGGCGATGCGATCGGCCTCCTGGATGCGGTTGCCGTTCGCGTCGCGCGCGAAGTCGCCGTCGGGAAGCAGGCGGAACTCGTGTGCCGTGTTGCCCGGCACCTTGTTCGGGAGCCAGCTCTGCCCATACTCGTTGCGGAGCTGGAAGGAGGTCTGCCCCTCCGCGAGCTGCGCACCGCGCTTCGTGAAGATCTGGACGACGCCGTTCGCCGCGTCCGAGCCGTAGAGCGAGCTCGCCGCGGCGCCCTTGATGACTTCCATCCGCTCGACATCCTCGGTGTTGATGTCGGCGAGGGTCATGCGGGTGATGGTACCGTCGATAATGATCAGCGGGTCGGCGGAGCCGGTGAGGCTCGTCGCCGCGCGGAGGCGGATCGCCGGGGCCTGGCCGGGCTGGCCGGAGACGGTCACGACCGAGGCGCCGGCGACGCGACCCGCGAGGGCGCCCACCGGCGAGGAGGACGGGGCCTCCTTGATCTGCGACGCGTCGACGACGCCGACGGAGAACGCCGTCTTCTTCTGCGACGTCGCGTCACCCACGCCGGTCACGACGACCTGCTCGAGGTTGAGGACGTCCTTATCGAGCGCGAACTCCTTCTCGATGCGGCCGGCGGCGAGCGCCACGGTGGCCTGCTTCGGCGTATAGCCGATCGCCCGGGCCCGCAGCGTGACCGACCGACCGGCGTTGGCGCCGACCGGAACGGTGAACGAATAGGTGCCGTCGACCGCCGTGGTGGCGCCGACGCCCAGCTCGACGATGCCGACGCTGGCGCCGCCGAGCGGCTGACCCGCGGACGTCACCTTGCCGCTGAAAACGGCGCTCTGGGCGAGCGCCGCCGCCGTCGACAGCGCGAGCACGAGGCCGGCGCGGACGATGTGGGTGAACACACGCGACATGGAGAACCTCTGAGTGGAATGAGTCATGGTCGGCTCGTGATTACGGGGTCATCACGGCGCGCAGCGACGCCCCGGCCCCGTCCTCATACACATCGATGCGGATGTACCACGTCCCGGCCTGCGGGTTCGTGAACGTGCAGCTCTCGCCGTTCCCGGCGTTCCACGACCGGCAGGTGAAGCCGCCCACGGACGTCGTCGGCGGCGTCCCACGGCGCACATAGAGGTCGAGGTCACCAGTGCCACCGCTCATCGTGACGGAGAGATTCGTCTTCCCCTCCGGCACGTAGATGCGATATAGGATGTCGGCACCGACCGCCCCGCCGACCGTCACGGGCACGTTGTTGGTGAGCGGCTGCCCGACGAGGTTGTAGACCGTGAAGCTCGATGACTTCTTTGAGCCGTCCGGCTTCGTCGCCGTCACCGCCGCGAAGCACGAGGTCGCACTCCCCGCCGGTGTGCAATTCGTGGACACGAGCCCGCCCGCGGTGACCGTCGCGACCTGGGTGTTGCTGCTCTCCCACGTCACGGTCTGCGGCTCGCCACCCTGCGTCGCCGTCATCTGGACGGGGATCCCCTCATCGACGCCGATATACGACGGGGCGACCTCGAACCGGTTGCTGAGGTCGGTGGTCTCGTAGCTGTTGTCGACGCAACCCCCAAGGATCGCGACGACACCGAGCGCCGAGAGCCGTGCGACTGTGCGCATCTTCATGAAGCGGGCTCCTGGTGAACGAGAGCACGGGACGGCGGATTCCGTCCCGTACACGTGAACTGCGGGAAACATCGGCGAACATACGACGGCCCTGCCAGGTCGGCAAGACAGACGTGTGACACGGGTCAGACGCGGCTGTTACGGTGAACGTAACGACATCGGTGTCCCCCCCGGTGGCAGGGGAACCCGTGTCTCCCGTCCGGTGGCCCACCGAACCACCAGTCGGAGCGCCCCCGCCGGCCGCGCGAGCACCAGCGCCCCCGCATCGGTGGACCAATAGCCGTGCCCGGCGGCAACCACTCGGGCCGGACCACGCCACCCGTCCCCTTCTATATGAATGTGAGCCCCGACGGCGAGCGGGTTCCCAACCCCACCGGACAACCGCACGACCTGACCAGGACGGCCCCCCTGGTTCCGCCACAAGGTCGTCCCCTCCCCGTTCTGCGCGACCGCCACATCGGGGCGCCCATCCGCGTCGAAATCGGCCACGGCCACGCCGCGCTGATCCCCACGGATTGCCACGCCCGAACCCCGCACGTCCAACGGGGTGAACCCGCCGGTGCCATCCCCGCGCAACACGAGCCCGACCCCCGCATCGAATCGCATCGTCGCGATCTCGGTGGGGAAGAAGTTCTGCGCCAGGAAGAGATCCTCACGCCCATCCCCATCGAAGTCCGCGACGCCGACCCCGAACGCCGGCGCGAGCTGCGCCGCCGCCGGCAGGGGCACGGCATCAAAGCGTGACCCGCGATTGTGCAACAGCAGATGGTCATACGTGGTAGCACCGATCCGTACCGCCGCGGACGCCGCCGGCCCGAGCACCGCGTCCACATCCGCCGCCGCGAACTCCCGATACGTCGCGATCCGGCGCCGGAGGTCCGTCAGCTCGAGACTCAGCCGCGCGAACGATTCCGTGGGCATCTCGCGCCCAGTCACCGAATCGGCCCGCGCGAAGACGAGCCCCGGCCCCGAGGCTCCGAAGGGACCCGTCACCAACAGATGCGGGCGCTCGGCGCTCACGCCGAACGGCAGGTTGCGTCCCCAGCTCGTCACCACGAGATCGACGCGGCCATCGGCGTCGACATCGATCGCAGCGAGCCCGTTCCACCGACTTCGGATCCCGGAGAGGCCCAGCGCCGCAGTCACGTCGACGAACGCCCCACCATCGTTCCGCAGGACGCGCACCGGTCCGAATTCCGTCGCCACCACGAGATCAGGTCGCGCATCGCCGACAACATCCACGAGCAACGCGGACGACACGAGACCGAGCGCGCGCAACGCCGCGGCATTCCGCACATCTCGCGTGAACCGGCCCTCAGGCCCACCGCGCCAGAGCGCCGAAGGGGCCGGCGCCGGCCAGAGCCCCGCGATCACCCGCGGGGCAACGAAGAGATCGAGCCAGCCGTCCCCATCGACATCCCCCGAGGCGATCGCGCCAATGCTCGCGGTGTCGCCAGGCACGAGGGCACGGGGCGCGGGGCGCCCACCAACCACATCGACCCCGAGGACGCGCGGCATCGCGAGTGCAGAGTCCGCGCTCGGTGCCTCATAGCTCGACTGGCCGACCGCGAGTCGGACGCCACCGCGTCCGTCGCCGACGGGCACGATCGCCGTGAGATCACCGCGCACGGGATCGGTCAGTGGTGTCGCGCGGAATCGTTCCCCCTCGTTGCGCAGGAGCGCGAGCGACCCGCCGCGCCCGGCCCCGACGACGAGGTCGTCATCCCCATCGCCGTCCGCATCAAGCCAGGCGAGCCCCGGCCCGAGCTGACTCAGTCGGGTCGGCAACAACGGCTGACGGCGAAAATCATCGAAGGGCTGCTCAACGTGCTGATGCCCGTCGAGCAGCGCCGTCGCGTCGACGAAGAGTGGGAGCCCACTGTCCACGCGCGTCTCGACAGGCGAGCGCGCCGCCGATTGCCGGACCTCGTAGAGTCGGTTCCCCCGCGCCGCCGGCACGCGGGTCACGTACCCGTCAGGCCACCGAACCTCAATCGTGAACGTCTCGTCTGACGGTGCGGCAAAGACGAGTTGCGCCTCGCTCCCACTGAGGTAGTAGCCCCCCGCCGTGACCTCGCGGGCCTGCGTGACACCCGCCGTACCGCGCACGGTCACCACCGCGCCGATCCCGAAGGGATTCCCGCCCGTGCCGATCGCACGCACCGCCACCCGGGGCGCGGTCGCGTCGTTCCGGTGGACCACCGCCGCAGCGTTGAGTCGCGTCACGACGAGGTCCAGATCGCCGTCGAGATCGAAGTCAGCCATCGCCAGGCCGTGCGAAACCGCCTCGACCGTGCCGAGCCCCCAGCCGTCGGGCATCGCGCGGAAGGTGAGGTCGCCGTTGTTCCGGAAGATCATGCTCCGCGTCATGAGCGGCGGGAACTGCCCCTGTTCCTCATTCCACGGCACGCGCGGGAAGGCGTCACGGATGCGATCGAACGTATCGGCGTCTCGGACATCCCAGCGATGCCCGTTGAGGGCGAGCAGATCCTCCTGCCCATCAAGATCGACATCGAGGAACGCGGAGCCCCAGGTCCAGTCGCTCGCGGCCACGCCAGCGTAGTCGGCTACCTGCGCCCAGGTCCCGTCGCCGCGCGCGACGTGCAGCATATTGCGCATCCACTGCGGCCGCACCCCGGCGCGCCCGATCCCCTTGGGGAGTGGCGTGTGTGTCGGGATCTCCATCTGCTGCGCCGCGAGGGTCGGGCTCAACATATCGGCGGTGAAGAGGTCCACCGCTCCATCGCGGTTCACATCACCGAAGTCGACCGACATACAGGTGTTGCTCGTCGCACCCAGCGCGACCTCGGGGACGAGCTGGAAGCTGCCGTCGCCGTCGTTGATCCAGAACTGGTCAGGGTCCTCGAAGTCATTGCAGACGTAGAGATCGGGCCGCCCGTCAGCATTCACGTCGTAGAATCGTGCCGCGAGGGTGAAGAAGTCGGGCTCTGACGCGAGGGGACGGCCGCTTGCGTCGCGGAAGCGCGCACCGTGGATCGGGGTGCGGACGAAGCGTCCGGTCCCGTCATTCACGAAGAAGAGGTCGGGGTCAGCGCGCTGTGACCGGACGACACCGCCGAGGTCGGGGCGATCCTCCACGCGGTACTCCGCGGCCCACTCCGGACGGACTACATACCAGCCCTCCGGTGTCTTCGTGACCACCTGGTTGAACTCCCGCGCCTGCGGCGGATACGCGTCCAGCGCGTTGCGGACCTTGTACGTGGCCACGTAGAGGTCGAGGTCGCCGTCGCCATCGACGTCACCGAGGGTGAGCGAGGTGGCGGCGTAACCACCGACGAGTCCGCTGATAGCGGTCACGTCGGTGAAGCGGCCGGCCCCGTCGTTCTGCCAGAGCATCACGGGACCGCCGTGCGTCCCGACGAGGAGATCGAGGTCGGCGTCGCCATCGACGTCAGCGAAGGTCGCGCCGGTGGAGAGGGAGTCGATGCGAATCCCGCTCGCGCGGGTCACGTCGTCGAACCGGAAGTCGCCGCGGTTACGATAGAGCGCGGCGGGCCGGAGGACTGAGGCGAGGAAGAGATCGGGATACCCATCGCCGTCGACATCACCGACGGCGGCGCCCGCGCCGATGAGGAGGTCGCGGTTCGCCATCGCCCGTGCGTCATCGACGTCGTTGCGGTGCGTCACCCCCGTGCGATCCGCATCGAGCGGCGTGAATCCCGCGCGCGCCTCGGCGGCGTTTGTGGCGGCGCGACGCACGTCGAGCGCGCGCCAGCGGAATCCCTCCCCCTCGATCCAATCCCCAGGGACGGGAGGCGGGGCCTCGCAGGCGAGGGCGGCGAGGAGCGCGAGCGACGCCACCCCACACCACCGCCGCCCGCGCGAGGGACGCCGCGACCACGGGGAGCGGGCTGACCGTGTCGAGCGCTCACACCGCGCGACGACGTCGCTCATCCGCGCGGCCGTGCGAGCGCGAGCACCCGACCACCGATGCAGCGCCCCTGCGTGAGTCCGTCGAGGACCGCCGGCAGGTAGTGCACCCCCGCGTAGACGCGCGACCAGGCCACCTCGGTGCGGGCCGCGGTGAACGAAGCAAACGGACGCGCCGGTTGTCCGACATCGATCTGGCTCGAGTCCACATACGCGAGGGTGTCGCCGAGGAGCCCGATGAGCACCTCGACCGCCGCGCCCGATTGGACGGAGTGCCCACTCGGATACTCGGGGAAGGGCGGCGTCGGGATCACGGTGCGATACGCGGGGTCGAAGACGCGCTGCACGTAGGCCACCGGGCGCACGACCATCGAGCGGTACTTCTCGCGCCAGGTCCCGATGAAGGCATCCGCGATCGCGATCGTCGTGAGGGCGTAGAGCTCGGCGGCAGCCGGTGCATCGAGACCGCGACGCGGGACCATCTGCGTGACGATGCTGATCCAGTGGAAGCCTGGGGTCCCCGTCGCAACGGGATTATCGGCCCAGAAGAGCGCGACCTGGCGGAGCGAATCCGGAAGCGCGCGCACCGAGTCGTAGAAGGCGCGACCCATCGTGTGGAACGGCGAGCCGGACGCCTCCGAGTACGCCGGGGGCGGGGGCGGCGCACAGACGTCCGCATCTCGGAGTACGAACGGTCGGAGCTCGCCCCAATACGGCTCCGTTGGCCGGGTGGGATTGAACGACGGGAGCGTCGTGGCCCCCGCCGCCTTCGGCCGGTTGGTGAAGAGCCCCTTCTCCGATGCCGCCTCGGCGTCGAGCCGCACATTCGGGTTGGCCGTCGAGACGAAGTCCGACTGCCCGGAGAGTGTCTGCGGGACGTACTGGTCGAGCGTCGCCGTGTTCTCCCACTGGTCGCGGCGGCGCGGCGGGATCCACTCGCGACCCCGGGTCGCGAAGAAGCCGTCCGTCGCGGCCCAGGCGAGGATCGCGGCCGCGAGCGCGACGCCGTGCGCTTCGGAGCGCGCGACGATGGCGTCGGCGATCCCATCGGCACGGCGGCGCGCGACCTGCGCCGCCGCGAGCGAGTCGACGCGACGCACCGTGCTCGCGAAGCCATCACGGAGGAGGGAATCGAGGACCACCCGCTCCGCCGTCGCCGCGACGATCGCCCCGTCGACCGCGCCCTCGCTCGGGGGCACTGGGAACGCCGGCGCACCGGCGAGGCGTGGGCCGAACGTGGACAGCCCGCTGGCCGCATCCGCGGCGTATCCCTCGTGCAGTGCGAGCCCCGCGTACGCGGAGAGCCGCGCCGCGACGGGGGGACCGAGACGTTCGCTGCGCACCGTGATGAGGGCGAGCCGCGTCCACTCGGTCACATAGCGGCCGTCGGGGGCCGGGGCACGACGGCAGGCCGCGAGGGGGAGAAGGACGAGCGAGGCCGCCACGGCGAACGACCGGAGGGCACGCCGCGGACCGAAGGGACGCGTGCGGGGGGTATGCACACCCAATTCTATACAGACCCGGGCAATACGAGCGAGTACGGCCCGCCGCGCCGCGAACGCCGCGGAGGTGACGAACGTATGCCCACGGCGCATCTTCAGGGCGCACGCTCCCCTTTCATCCGGTAGCCCGCATGCGATTCCCCCTGCTCTGCCTCGCCCTCCTCGCGACCACCCTCGGTGCCCAGCGCGGCGCGCGGCCGGCCACGACCGCGCCGACGACGGCGACGGCGGCCGCCTCGACCGATTCCACCGGCGGCGTCTCGCCCGCGGTCCTCAACGGCTTCCGCTTCCGGAGCATCGGGCCCGCCTTCACCTCGGGGCGCATCGCCGACGTCGCGATCCACCCGAACAAGCGGACCTGGTACGTGGCCGCCGCCTCGGGCGGCGTCTGGAAGACTGAGAACGCCGGGACCACCTGGTCGCCGATCTTCGACGCGCAGGCCTCGTATTCCATCGGTGCGGTGGTGCTCGACCCGAAGAACCCCGAGGTCGTCTGGGTGGGGACGGGCGAGAACAACGCGCAGCGCTCGGTGAGCTTCGGCGACGGCGTCTACAAGTCAGAGGACGGCGGCCGCACGTGGAAGAACATGGGTCTGCGGCAGTCCGAGCACATCGGGAAGATCGTGATCGACCCGCGTGACTCGAAGGTCGTGTACGTCGCGGCGCAGGGGCCGCTCTGGGCCGAGGGGGGTGAGCGCGGCCTCTACAAGACGATCGACGGCGGCGTGACCTGGACCAAGATCCTCGGCGGCGCCAAGTGGGCGGGCGTGAACGAGGTGGAACTCGATCCGCGGAACCCCGACATCCTCGTCGCGAGCACCTGGCAGCGGCATCGGCACGTGTGGGGCTATCTCGCGGGCGGGCCGGAGTCGGCGCTGCACCGCTCGACCGACGGCGGCGCGACCTGGACCAAGATCTCGGGCGTGCCCGAAGGCGAGGCGCGTATCGGGCTTGCGCGGGCGCCCTCCGATCCCGACGTGCTCTACGCGATCGTCGAGGCGGCGAACGACCGCGGCGGCGTCTTCCGCTCCGACGACAACGGCGTGAGCTGGCGCCGGCAGGGCGGGTTCCAGACCATCTCGCTCTACTACCAGCGGATCTTCGTCGACCCGAAGGACGCCGACCGCGTCTATGCGATGGACACCTACGTGATGGTCTCCGACGACGCCGGACGCACCTTCACGCAACTCGGCGAGGCGTCGAAGCACGTCGACAACCACGTGATCTGGATCGACCCCGACGCCACGGACCACTACCTCGTCGGCTGCGACGGCGGGCTCTACGAGAGCTTCGACCGCGGGCGGAGCTGGCGCTTCTTCGGCAATCTCCCCCTCCCGCAGTTCTATAAGATCGACGTGAGCCGCGAGGCGCCCTTCTATCACGTCTACGGTGGGACGCAGGACAACTTCTCGTTCGGCGGCCCCGCGCGCACCGCGCACGGCAATGGGATCCGCAACAGCGACTGGTTCGTCACCGCTGGTGGCGACGGCTTCCAGAGCCGCGTCGACCCGCGCGACCCGTCCACCATCTACGCCGAATCGCAGAACGGCGGGCTCGTGCGGTTCGACCGGCGCACCGGGAACGCCGTGCGCATCGCGCCGGAAGAGGAGCCGGGCGAGGATCCGGCGCGCTGGTACTGGGACACGCCGCTCGTGATCAGCCCCTTCGCGAACACGCGACTCTACTACGCGTCGCAGCGCGTCTATCGCTCGGATGACCGCGGCGAGTCATGGACGCCGATCAGCCCCGACCTCTCGCGGAACATCCCGCGCACGTCGATGAAGATGCAGGGCCGGCTCTGGAGCGTGGACGCCGTCGCGCGGAACACCTCCACCTCGTACGCGGGCTCCGTGACGGCGCTCGCGGAGTCGCCGAAGGCCGAGGGGCTCCTCTACGCGGGCACCGATGACGGCCTCCTGCACGTCACCGAGGACGGCGGGAAGAACTGGCGGCGGATCACGAGCATCCCGGGCGTCCCCGACTCGAGCTTCGTCGCGTACGTGGAGGCTTCCCCGCACGATGCCGACGTGGCCTATGCGGCCATCAACAACTTCAAGCGCGGCGACTTCGCGCCGTACCTCGTCCGCACCGGCGACCGCGGCCGCACTTGGACGGTGATCACGGGCGGGCTCCCCACGCGCGGGCCGACGCACGCGATCCGCGAGGATCACGCGCAGCGCGGTCTCCTCTTCGCCGGCACCGAGTTCGGGCTCTTCGTCTCCTTCGACGACGGGAAGCGGTGGCAGCCGATGAAGGGCGGGCTGCCGACGATCGCCGTCTATGACATCGCGATCCAGCCCGAGATGAACGACCTCGTCCTCGGCACCTTCGGGCGTGGCATCTATGTGCTCGACGACTACTCGGCGCTGCGCCAGCTCACGCCGGAGCGGCTGCGCGCCGAGGCGACGCTCTTCCCGACCGCGCCGGCGCTGCTCTACCAGCCGGGCTCGCCGCTCGGCGGCGGGGGCGCGGGGTTCCAAGGCGGGGCGCAGTACGTCGCCCAGAATCCGCCCGTCGGCGCGACGTTCACATATCACCTGCGCGCGGCGCTCCGCTCGCAACGGCAGGTGCGACAGGCGCGGGAGCAGGGGCTCAATCGCAGCGGCGCCGACGTCCCCTTCCCCGGCTGGGATGCGCTGAAGGCCGAGCAGGAGGAGGAGGCGCCGAGCATCGAGGTGGAGGTCAGCGACGCGAGCGGCGCGATCGTCTCGCGCTTCGATGGCACCAACAGTGCCGGGGTGAACCGCGTGACCTGGAACCTGCGCTGGCCGGGGGTGACGCCGGTGGGCGGCGGCGCGAACGCCGGAGGGTTCGGCGGTGGTGGCGGCCGCGGCGGTGAGGATGGCGCGCGCGGCGGAAACGGCCCGCACATCGTACCGGGGAGCTATCGCGTGCAGCTCTTCAAGCGGGTCGGCGGCGTACGCACCGCGCTCACCGCGCCGCAGGGCTTCGAGGTCCAGCTTCTCCCGAACGCGACGCTCACGGCAGACCAGCGCGCGCGGGCCCTCGCCTTCCATCGTGAGGCCCAGCAGGTACAGCGGCTCGTACTCGGCGTGAACGCGCAGCTCGGCGAAGTGACGGCGCGCCTCGATGCTCTCGAGCGCGCCGTGGAGCTCACGACCACCGCCACCACGCTCGACACCGACGTGCGTGCCGCCAAGGCGACGCTGCGCGGGATCCGTGAGCAGCTGCAGGGGGACAACACCGCGGGGCGCTACGCGGAGCCCACCGAGACGTCGCTGCTCGGGCGCCTCGGCTCGGCGACGAGCTTCGCGTTGACGGAGCCGACGGGGACGCAGCGGCGGCAGCTCGCGATCGTACGGGAGCGGGCGCCGGCGGTGCAGGCAGCGCTGCAGGCATTCGTAACGACGGAACTCAAGGCGCTCGAGTCGAAGGCCGACGCAGCGGGGGTGCCGTACACGCCGGGTCGGACACCGCGGTAGGCGATCATCGGCGGCGAATGCACGCGCCGCTGGCGATGGTGCAGACGAGGACGGGGGGCCGGCGATGCCGGCCCCCCGTCCTCGTTCACCGGTGCCCCACCCGCGGCGTCAGCTCGCGCGGGCCGCCGCGACCGCGAGAAGCAACCACCCCGCGATGAACGCCACGCCACCGAGCGGCGTGATGGCACCGAGCGCACGGATCCCCGTGAAGGTCATCGCGTAGAGTGAGCCGCTGAAGAGGACCGTCCCCGCGACGAAGCACCACCCCGCGGCGGTGGCGGGCCCCTGCGCCGCCGCGCCACGCGTCGCGACCCAGGCCACCGCGAGGAGCGCGAGCGCGTGGTACATCTGGTAGCGGGCGCCGGTCTCGAAGACCTCGAGGAGGCGTGGCTCGACGCGGGCACGGAGCGCGTGCGCACCGAAGGCACCGGCGGCGACCGCGAGGGCGGCGGAGAGCGCGCCGAGGGTGAGGAAGGAGGGGCGCATCACGATCTCCGGTTCAGGTGACGCTGCGACGGAGGAGGAGGTACTCCGCCAGGTTCTCGGTGGTGAGGAGCCCGGCGACGGTCCCGTCGCGGAGCACGGCGACGGCACGCCCCCCGGCGTCGTGGAGCGCGGCGAGCGCCGCCTCCGGGTGGTCGGTCACGGTGACGACGGGACCGCGGGTCGCCATCGCCGTCGCGACCGTCGCGTCCGCCCCGCCTTCCCGGAGCCCGCGCACGAGGTCGGCGCGACCGAGCATCCCGACATAGACGCCGTCGGCGAGGACGGGGAAGTCCTGCTGCGCGCCGGCGATCACGAGATCAGCGACCGCGCCGAGGGGATCGGCCGGATCGACCGTGCGGAACTCGGTCATCATGAACTGTGCGACCCGCGTGCGTTCGAGCGCCGCCTCGGTCGCGACGGCGGAGGCCTCCCCCGACCCGGCGAGCCAGACGAAGAGACCGATGAGGACGAGGTTCGGGGCGCTCGCGAAGAGCCCGTACGCGACGAAGGCGGCGGCGAAGAGCCGACCGACGAGCGTGGCGCGTCGCGTGGCGACGAGGTGGTCCTGTGACCACATCGCGAGGAGCGCGCGGAGCACCCGGCCGCCGTCCATCGGGAAGGCTGGGAGGAGGTTGAACAGGATGAGGCCGACGTTGACGGCGACGAGCTCCGCGAGGATGACGTGCCCGACCGCGGGGGCGCCGAGGCGGCGGAGGAGGTCGAATTCGACGAGGGAACGCGGTCCGCCGGTGGCGATGAGGAGCGCGCCGAAGCCGAGGGCGAGGAGGAGGTTGACCGCCGGTCCCGCGAGCGCGATGAGGAGCTCCTGCCGCGGCTCGCGCGGCATCCGCTCGAGGCGGGCGAGCCCGCCGATCGGGAGGAGCGTGATGTCGCGGGTGGCGATGCCGAAGCGACGCGCCATCAGCGCGTGGCCGAGCTCGTGCAGGAGCACGATGGTGAAGAGCGCGAGCATCGCGCCGACGGCGAAGGCGGCGGCCGTCGCCCCTTGGCCGTCCCGCAGGCCGATCCAGAGGAGGAAGAGCGGGAAGGTGACGTGGACGCGGATGGCGATCCCCGCGATCCGGCCGATCCGCCAGGACCATTTCATCGGAGGTGTCCGCACGGGGGCATCGGCGGAAGATAGCGGGAGGGTGCCGAGGCGCCGTCAGCCATCTCCCGTGCGTCGGCCCGGGAATGCCCCTTGCGCACTTCGGTGTCTGTTCGGTAATTATCACCCCCTTCTTCGGTTTTTGTTCGGTATGTCACTCGCCGCTCTCCGCCTGCACATCGCGTCCGTCGTCGCCGGGACGCCCTCGCAGGCCCCCGGGCTCCCCACGGGGCTCACGTCGCTCGACGACGTTCTGGCCGGCGGGGGGATCCCGCGAGGCCGGATCAGTGAGTGGGTGGCGCCGACCGGTGCGGGGAAGACGACACTCGCCCGGCGGCTCGCCGCCCTGACGCTGCGCGCCGGCCACGGGGTCGCTTGGATCGATGCGCGGCGCACGTTGGATCCCGCGCCGTTGGCCGGGGCGCTGTCGATGGTCTGGGTGGTCCGCCCCCCCGATCCCTCGCGGGCACCGTGGTGTGCCGACCTCCTGCTGCGGAGCGGGGCATTCGCCCTCGTGATCCTCGACGGCGGTCCTGTCCTGCCCCGTCCGATCGCGGTCCGGCTCGCCCAGCTCGCGCGCGACGCCGATGCCGCCCTCCTGCTGCTGGGTGACGGCACGCGGGCGACGGACGGCGGGAGCGCGCTACGCCTGCGGCTCACGGGCCCTGCGATGGGGCAGCGCCGTCATCTGACGCTCGAGAAGGGCGGCCTCCACCCTCACCCCGTGCCGCTGGCACTCGATCATGACCTCCCCACCGCGCATCGCCTGTGTGCGCATCCCACGGTTCCCGATCGCCGCGGCGTGGCTCGCACGGGACGGAGCCGTGCCACCCGCTCCCGCGCCCGACGCGTCGCCCAGCCCCGCTTCCCGGAGCCCTGAGGCCCGCCCGGCCGCGACGGCGATGCCCGACGTGACGCCCGACGCGACCACCGCCCGCGCGCCGGTGGCCGCGTGGGATGCCTCACCGATCGTCCTCGTGCACGGCACCCGCGTGCGCGCGGTCACCGCGGCGGCGGCCCGGCGCGGCGTGCACCTGGGGATGACCCTCTCCCAGGCGCGCGCCGCCTGCGATCCGCTCACGATGCTCCCGTGGGACGACGACACGCTCGCGCGCGAGACCGCGCGGGCGAGCGCGGCCTTCCTCGCCGCGAGCCCGCAGGTGACGCCGGCGGCCGACGCTCCCGGCCTCTGGTGGATTGGCGCGCACGGCTTCGAGGGATTGGGCGGCGAGGGCGCGCTCGCCACGCTCCTCCTCGCCCTCGCGCGCGCCTGGCATCCGCGCGCGCGCGTCGCCGTCGCCGACACCGCCGTGGCCGCGCGCGCCGCGACCTGGAGCACCCGGGCGGCCACGGCCCCGCTCCACATCGCCCCCGGGAACGACGTCCCCTACCTCGCCGCAGTCCCGCTCGCCCTCCTCCCGATGGACGACGAGCTGCGGGCCACCCTCGGCGCGCTCGGGCTCCGCACCGCGGGGGCGCTCGCAGCGCTCGGGGCACAGGACGTCGAGCGCCGATGGGGCGCGGAGGGACTCGCCGCCTGGCGGCTCGCCCGTGGCGACGATCCGCGCCGCGCGACGCTGGCACGCCCCGACGACCCGCACGTCATCGCGCACGACCTCCCGGCCCCCGTGCTCACGACGGAGCCGCTCCTCTTCGTGGTGCGCGCCGCGCTCGACCGTCTGGTCCGCGCGCTCGCGGCCGAGGGGCGCGCGGTGGCCGCCGTGGCGCTCACGCTCACCTGCGACGGCGACCGCCCGCGGCGGGTGACGCGCGAGGTGCGCCCCGCCGCACCGATCGCGCGGACGGCGCCGCTCTTCGAACGCTGTCGTGCCCTCCTCGACGCCTGGCCCCTCGACGCCCCGGTGCGCGCGGTGGAGGTGCGCATCGCGCGCGTGGCGACGGCCCCGGCGGAACAGGGCGACCTCCTCGCGCCCAGCTGGCGCGACCCGGCCGCCGCGGAGGCGGCGCTCGCGCGGCTCCGCGCCGCGTTCGGGACGACGGCGGTGGTACGTCCGGTCACACGCGACTCGCACGCACCGGACCGCGCAGGCGCGTGGGAGGCGATCGAGACGGTCGCGATGCCGGCGCCGGTCGATGCGTGGCCGACACGCACCGACCCATCGATGCCCCCGGCACCGGTGTCCGATGGCGCACCCGAGGGTGCGAGTCCACCGTCGCCCGTCGCGCGCCGGCTCCTCACCCCCCCCGAGACGATCGCGGTGACGGCCGACGCTTCGGGCACCCCGCAGGAGATCCGCTGGCGCGGCGATCGGTGGCGCGTCGGGCGCGCTGAGGGTCCCGAACGCCTCTCCGGCGCCTGGTGGCAGCCCACGCCCTTCGCGCGCGACCACTGGCGCTGCATCAGCACCGACGGCGGCACGCTGCTCTGCTACCGCGACGCGACGGGGTGGTGGTTACAGGGCTGGGACGACTGACCCCGCCGATGACCGCGCTCCCGGCGTACGCCGAGCTGCACTGTCACTCGACCTTCTCGCTCCTCGATGGCGCCTCGGAGCCGGAGGCGCTCGTCGCACGCGCGCAGGCTCTCGGGTTCCACGCGCTCGCGCTCACCGACCACGACGACGTGGGGGGCGCGGTGCGCTTCGCGACGGCGGCGCGCGCCGCCGCACTCCCGGGAATCCTCGGTGCGGAGCTCACGGTGGATGTGCCGCTGCCCCAGGCGCTTGCGCGGACGCCGGGCACGACGCCGGGCGTGGTGATCGGTGAGGACCAGGTGCCGCGGCTCCGCACGCATCTCGTCTGCCTCGCGGAGACGCGCGAGGGGTGGGGGCAGCTCTGCACGCTGATCACGCGAGCCCGTCTCGACCATCCACGCGGCGAGCCGCGCGTCACGCTCGACCAGCTCACGGCGCACACCGACGGACTCTTCGCGCTGAGCGGCTGCCCGCGCGGCTGGGTCCCGCGTCTCCTCGCGCTCGGCGCCGCGGGCCGACTCCCCGCGGACGTCGCCGCACGCGAGGCGCGCGCGGCAGCCGCGACCCTCGCCGAGCGCTTCGGTGGACGCTTCGCGATCGAGTGCTGGGACCACGCGCTCGCGGAGGAGCGGGCGCTCGTGCGCGACCTGATCCCGCTCGCGGCGGCGGTCGGCATCCCGTGGGTCGTGACCGCCGATGCGCACTACGCCGCTCCCGCGCAGCGGCGCGCGCACGATGTGCTCACCGCGCTACGGCACGGCGCGACGCTCGACGAGATGGGGACGCGCCTCCGGCCGAACGCCGAGTGGCACCTCACGGACCGGCGGCGGCTCGCGGCGCGGTGGCAGGGGCGCGAGGCAGGGCTCGCCGCGACGGTGACGATCGCCGAACGCTGCGCCTTCCGTCTCGAGACGCTGCGCCCGCGGCTCCCGCACTTCCCGCTCCCACCGGGCGTCGGCGAGGACGCGTATCTCGCGCAGCTCGTCGAGACGGGCGCGACGGAACGGTGGGGCGCGCGATGCACGGCCGCGCACGACCGCCAGCTCGCGACGGAACTCGCGCTCATCGCGCGGCTCGGGCTCGCGGGGTATTTCCTGATCGTCTGGGACATCGTGCGCTTCGCGCGGCGGGAGGGGATCCTCTGTCAGGGGCGCGGCTCCGCCGCCAACAGCGCCGTCTGCTACTGCCTCGGCATCACCGCCGTGGATCCGATCGCGCTCGACCTCCTCTTCGCGCGTTTCCTGAGCGAGGAGCGCACCGAGGCACCGGACATCGACATCGACTTCGCGCATCGCGAGCGGGAGCGCGTGCTGCAGTACGTGTACGCGCGCTACGGGCGCGAGCACGCGGCGATGGTCTGCGAGCACATCACGTGGCGCGGGCGGAGCGCGGTGCGCGACGCGGCGCGGGTGCTCGGCTGCTCGCCGACGCAGGCCGCCGCGCTCGCGGAGCGGCAGCCGCGGCACGGGGGGTACGACGCGCTCGGGCCATCGAACTACGCCAAGCGCGCGTTGGATGCCGCGCCGACGCCGACCGACGTCGCGCGGCCCGAGGGGCCGCGTGGGCGTGGTACGACCGCTGCGGTGACGTCCGAGCCTCCCGCAGCGACCGCGGTCGAACGGCACGTCGCCGACATCGTCGCGCAGCTGCGCGGCGCGCCGCGGCACCGTGGCATCCACGTCGGCGGGTTCGTGCTCACCGCAGAGCCGCTGCACACCGTCGTGCCGATCGAGCCCGCGAGTATGGAGGCGCGCACCGTCATCCAGTGGGAGAAGGACGATCTCGACCCCGTCGGGCTCGTGAAGATCGATCTCCTCGGGCTCGGGATCCTCACCGTGCTGCAGGACTGCCTCGCCGCGGTGCGGCAGACGCGCGGGGTGACGATCGACCTCGGCCAGCTCGACTGCGCCGACCCCGCGATCTACGACGACCTCTGCCGTGCCGACACGGTGGGAGTGTTCCAGGTGGAGAGTCGCGCGCAGATGAACACCCTGCCGCGCCTCAAGCCGCGCGGCTTCTACGATCTGGTGGTGGAGGTCGCGCTCATCCGGCCCGGCCCGATCCAAGGAGCGATGGTGCACCCGTACCTGCGGCGGCGCGCCGGCACGGAGGCGGTGACATACCCGCATCCCTCGCTCGAGCCAATCCTGCGGCGCACGCTCGGCATCCCACTCTTCCAGGAGCAGGGAATGCAGGTGGCGATTACCGCGGCGGGGTTCACGCCGGGGGAGGCGGACCAACTGCGCAAGGCGATGGGGCACAAGCGGAGCCGCGAGCGGATGAGCGCCATCGCGCAGCGGATGATCGACGGGATGGCGCGGAACGGGATCCCCGCCGACGTGGCGCAGCGCATCTACGATCAGATCCAGGCGTTCGCCGACTACGGCTTTCCCGAGAGCCACGCGGCGAGCTTCGCGCTGCTCGTCTATGCGAGCGCGTACCTGCGGCACTACTACGCACCGGAGTTCCTCTGCGCGATGCTCAACGCGCAGCCGATGGGGTTCTACGCGCCGGGCACGTTGATCGAGGACGCCAAGCGGCACGGCGTGCGGGTGCGGCCGGTGGATGTGACGCGTAGCCGCTGGGACCACACGCTCGAGCCGGGGGACGGCCCGCGCGCCGCGCCCGCGGTGCGGCTCGGGCTGCGGGCGGTGCACGGGCTCGGCGCGCACGCGCGGGCACGGCTCGAGGCGGCGCTCGCACGGCGGGACGCCCCGGACACCGGTGACGGCGCCGGTGGGATGGCACACGGCGCCGCCCCATTCGTCTCGATCGCCGACTTCGTCGACCGCACGCGGCTCGACCGACGCGCGCTCCGCGCGCTCGCGGAGGCAGGGGCGTTCGATGCCTTCGTGGCAGAGGAGCCAGCGGCGCGCCGACGGCGCGTGGCGCTCTGGCGCGTGCTCGAGGCGGAGCGGGGCGGCTGGGGGCCGTTCGCGCTCTTTCCTGAGGCGCCGCCGCCGGCACATCTCCCGGGCTTCACCCCGCCGGAGCTGACCGAGGCCGACTATCGCCTGACCGGGATCTCGCTCGCGGGGCATCCGCTCCGACACCTGCGTGCGCTGCTCGCCCCGAACGGCGTGCAGACCGCGCGCGCGTTGCACGCGATGCCCGATGGCGCACGCGTCGCCCACGCTGGGCTCGTGATCTGTCGCCAGCGTCCCGGCACGGCGAAGGGGTTCACCTTCCTCACGCTCGAGGATGAGACGGGGACGATCAACATCGTGGTGCGGCCCGCGACGTACGAGCGCGATCGCGACCTCATCGTGCGGACGCCGATCCTCCTCGTGCGCGGCGTGCTCCAGGTGGAGAGCGGGGTGTACAACATCCGGGCGGAGACGTTCGCAGCGCTCAATGCTCAAGGCTGAAGGCTCAATGCTTGATGCTGAAAGCTGAAAGCTCACAGCTGGACACTTTCGTGCTCACCGCCGCAGCTTTCCGCATCTCACTTCCAGCGTTCAGCCTTCAACCTTCAGTATTCAGCCTTCAGCCTTCAGCGTTCAGTTCATGCGCCTCTCGCTCTTCGGTGCCACCGGTCGCGTTGGCGGCCGTCTCCTCGAGTACGCCCTCGCCGAGGGCCACACCGTGCGCGCGCTGGTGCGCGACCCGGCGAAGCTCGCGCCCCGTGCCGGTCTCACGGTCCTCCAGGGCGATGTGCTCGACCCCGCCGCCGTCAGCGCGACCATCGCCGGCACCGAGGCGGTGCTCTCCGGGCTCGGCGGCGCCGGCCTGCAGGATCCCGGTGAAGCACAATCACAGGGGATGCGGAACATCGTCGCGGCGATGGCCGCGCACGGCGTGACGCGCGTGCTCGGCGTCGCCGGTGGCGGGATCCTCGACTCACCGCACGGCGGGCTCCGGCACGACCAGCCGACCTTCCCGGCGGTGTTCAAGGGCGTGAGCGACCGGCACAAGCAGGCGTGGCGCGCGATGGCGGCGAGCGACCTCGAGTGGACGATGGTCTGCACCGGCGACATCCTCCCGGGTGAGCGCACCGGGATCTATCGGTGGCTCGACGACCAGCTCCCCGAGGGGGGGAACCGCATCTCGGTCGAGGACGTCGCACACTTCCTCCTCGACGAGCTCACGGCGCGACGGCACGTCCGCCGCCGCGTCGGACTCGGCTACTAGCGGGCTCCTAGCGGGCTACCAGCGGGCTACCAGCGGGCTACCAGCGGGCGGCTCGCGGACCGCGCACTATCGACCGGTGGTGCGCACCGGCCGACGCGCGTCTCATCCGCGCCCGAGCTGCGCGCGCAACCATCGCCCCGTCTCGCGGACGGCGGCGAGGTCGATCCCCGTCGAGCACCCCTCGGCGGCGAGCCGCTCGAGCACCGCTTCGGTCGCGACGTTCCCTGTCGCACCGGGCGCGAAAGGGCACCCCCCGACCCCGCCCGTGCTCGCGTCGAAGCTCCGCACCCCCACGGCGACGCAGGCGACGATGTTGTCGAGCGCGCGCCCCTGCGTGTCGTGCAGGTGGACGTTCACGCGCGCGAGGGGCACATCGGCGAGGACGGCATCCAACACCTCCGCCATCCCCTCAGGGGTCCCGACGCCGATGGTGTCGGCGATCGAGAGCTCATCGACGCCGAGTTGGTGGAAGGCGCGGGCGAGCCACGCGACGGCGGACGGGGAGATGCCGCCCTCGTACGGGCACCCCCAAGCGCAAGAGACGGTCCCGCGCACGTGGATCCCCGCGGCCCGGGCGGCCGCGATCACCGGCGCATAACGATCGACCGATTCGGCGATGCCGCACCGAATGTTCTGCTGCGAGAAGGTCTCGCTCGCGGCTCCGAAGACGACGATGCCGTCAGCCCGCGCGGCGCGGGCCGCCTCGAAACCGCGGAGGTTCGGCGTCAGCACGCTGTACCGGACACCGGGCGCACGTCGGACGCGCGCCATCACCTCGGCCCCGTCCGCGAGCTGCGGCACCGCGCTCGGGGAGACGAACGACGTCACCTCGATGGTGCGGAAGCCGGCCGCACTCAACCGATCGACGAGCGCGACCTTCGTCTCGAGCGGGATGGGGGTCGCCTCGTTCTGTAGGCCGTCGCGCGGGGCGACGTCGACGACGGTGACGTGGTCGCTCGAGGACATGCGGGGAACATAGGCCCGGTAGCCGCGCGCGCGCGACGGGGAGAGATTGCCTCTCGATGCTCGCGCCCGGCTTCACCACCCGCTTCGCACCGGCCCCGACGGGTCATCTCCATCTCGGGCACGCGGTGAACGCCGTCTGGGTCTGGGGGATTGCCCGCGCCTACGGGGGTCGCGTGCTCCTCCGGCTCGAGGACCATGATCGCGGACGCTGCCGACCCGCGTACGAGGCCTCGATCCTCGACGATCTCGACTGGCTCGGGCTCGTCCCCGATGGGGCGAGCACCGCGGTGCTCCGCCGTGGGCCGCACGCGCAGCGGCAGAGCGACGACCTCGCACGGTACGACGACCGCCTCATCGCGCTCGAGGCCGATGGGCTCGCGTACCCCTGCCGCTGTTCCCGCGCCGACGTGGAACGCGCGCAGCCGGTCGCCGACGGCGCGGAGCCGCGCTATCCCGGCACCTGCCGCACCGCCGGCGTCGCCCCCGACGAGACGCCGGCGCGCCGGGTCACGATCACCGATGGCGTGGAGACCTTCGACGACCTCCGCCTCGGACCGCAGACGCAGCGGCCCGCCACCGACGTCGGCGATGTCCTCGTGCGGGACCGCCTCGGGCAGTTCACCTATCAGTTCGCGGTGACGGTCGACGACTTCGAACAGCGCATCGATCTCCTCATCCGAGGCGAGGATCTCCTCGCCTCCACGGGGCGCCAGTTCCGGATCGCGCGGATGCTCGGCCGGATCGAGATGCCGCGCGTGCTGCACCATCCGCTCGTGCGTCACCCGGATGGACGCAAGCTCAGCAAGTCGGCGCAGGATACCGGGCTCCGGGAGCTCCGCGCCTCGGGGCGCACCGGCGCCGAGGTGCTCGGGATCGCGGCGCACGCGAGCGGGCTCCTCGCGGCGCCGCGGCCACTGGAGGCCCGATCGCTCGCCGACCTGTTCGGGCCCGACGGATGGGGCGAGATTCCCGCCGGATGATGCCGCTTCCGACCACTGACGCGACGTGACCGCGGCGCTCGGCGCGTTGCTCGCCTTCCTGTGCCTGCAGCTCGGGATCGGCATCTACCTATCCAAGCGGATCCGTTCCGAGGCGGACTACCTCATCGGCGGACGATCGCTCGGGTACACCCTCGCGACCTTCTCGCTCTTCGCGACCTGGTTCGGCGCCGAGACGGTCATCGGCTCCTCGAGCTCCATCTACGGCGAGGGCTTCTCGCTCGCCTCGCCCGAGCCGTTCGGCTACGGCCTCTGTCTCATCCTGATGGGGGCGTTCCTCGCGCGTCCGCTCTGGAATCGTGGGCTCACGACCCTCGCCGACCTCTACCGACAGCGCTTCGGTACCGGGGTCGAACGGCTCGCCGCCGTCCTGCTCATCCCGAGCTCGGTACTCTGGGCCGGCGCGCAGATCCGCGCCTTCGGGCAGGTCCTCGCCACGGCGAGCCTCCTCACGCCCGAGGTCGGGATCGCGATCGCCGCCGTCTTCGTCGTCGCCTACTCGATGTTCGGCGGGTTACTCGCCGATGCGGTGACCGACGTCCTGCAGGGCCTCATCCTCACCGTCGGGCTGGTGATCACCCTCGTGGCCGTCGTGCTCCGCGTCGGGGGTCCGGCGGAGGCGATGCACCTCCTCGCGACGACCGAGCGGGTGGACCTCGCCCCATCCGCGGCGGGGCCGATCTGGCTCGCGCTCGAGGCGTGGGCGATTCCGGTGATCGGTTCACTCACCGCGACCGAGATCGTGAGCCGCGTGATCGCGACGCGCACCGCCGCCATCGCGCAGCGGTCGTCGCTCGCGGCGGGGGCACTCTACATCCTCATCGGGAGCATCCCGGTCGTCATCGCGCTCCTCGCCGGCGCGCTCACCACCGACCTCGCGCATCCCGAGCAGCTCCTCCCCACCGTCGCGCGCGACTCGCTCCCGCCGGTGCTCTTCGCCGTCTTCGCCGGCGGATTGATCGCCGCGATCCTCTCGACGGTCGACTCCACGCTCCTCGTCGCCTCGGGCCTCCTCTCCCACAACCTCATCGTCCCGCTCGCCGGGGTGACGGATGAGGCGGCCAAAGTGCGCCTCGCGCGCGGCGGCGTCCTCGCGTTCGGCCTCGTCGCCTGGTTCCTCGCACTGCACAGTGATGGCGTCTTCGCCCTCGTGGAACAAGCGTCCGCCCTTGGCTCCTCCGGCGTCGTCGTCAGCGTCGGATTCGGCCTCTTCACTCGCGCGGGGAGCCCACGCACCGCCGCGATGACCCTCTGCGCCGGGGCCGGTGTCTACGCGGTCGCGTCGCTCACCAACCATCCGACCCCATTCCTCCTCTCCCTCGGCTGCGCCCTCGGCGCCTGGACCCTCGGATGGCTGATCGACATCGCACGGCGCTGATCGGCGCCGCCTTCCTGATGGCGACCTCCGCCATCGGGCCAGGGTTCCTCACGCAGACCGCCGTCTTCACCGAACGGCTCGGTGCGAGCTTCGCCTTCGCGATCCTCGTGAGCGTCGTGATCGACCTCGTCGCGCAACTGAACATCTGGCGCGTGCTCGTCGTGAGCGGACGCCGAGCCAGCGAGGTCGCGAACCTCGTCGCGCCCGGCCTCGGCACCGGTCTCACCGTCCTCGTGGTGGTCGGCGGGCTCGCCTTCAACGTCGGCAACGTCGCCGGCGCGGGACTTGGTCTCCGTGTGCTCCTCGGCATCCCCGTCGAGGTCGGCGCGCTCCTGAGCGCCCTGCTGGCGATCGGGCTCTTCCTCTCGAAGGAGGCGGGCCGCGCGATGGATCGCTTCGCCGTCGCCCTCGGCTTCGTGCTCGTAGCGCTCACCATCTACGTCGCCTCCGCCTCGGCACCGCCGATCGGCGAGGCGCTGGTCCGGGCCGTGCGGCCGGAGCGGGTCGATCTCCTCTCGATCGTCACCATCGTCGGCGGCACGGTCGGTGGCTACATCACCTTCTCGGGCGCACATCGACTCCTCGATGAGGGACTCCGCGGCCCGGCGGCGCTCCCCGCGGTGACCCGCTCCGCCACGACCGCGATCGGCGTCGCGTCGCTGATGCGCGTCCTGCTCTTCCTCGCCGCGCTCGGCGTCGTCAGTCAGGGCCTCGCTCTCGACCCTGCGAATCCCCCGGCCGCGGTCTTCCTCCTCGCGGTGGGACAGATCGGCTATCGGCTCTTCGGCCTCGTGATGTGGTGCGCCGCGATCACCTCCGTCGTCGGCGCCGCCTACACCTCGGTGTCCTTCCTGCGCAGCCTGCATCCCACACTCGAAGCGCACTGGACGCGCGTCGTGATCGCGTTCATCGCGACCGCCGCGGCGGCCTTCCTGTTGATCGGGCAGCCGGTGCGCGTGCTCGTGCTCGTCGGGGCGATCAACGGCGTCATCCTACCGGTCGGCCTCACGGTGATGCTGATCGCGGCGCACCGCCCCGCGGCGGTGGGGACGTATCAGCATCCGCGATGGCTGACGTGGGCCGGGGCCCTGGTGGCGTCGGCGATGGCGGGGGCGAGTGGGTTCGTGCTGTGGAGGGATCTGATCGGGGGATAAGGATGAGGGGTCAGGGGTGAGGGCTCAGGGACCAAGAATCAGGACGAACTGAATGTCACGATGGAGCACAGCACAGCGCACCGCACATCGTGGTGTCTGACACCCGATACCTGACACCTGACCCCTGACGCCTGACCCCTGTCACCTACTTACCACCACCACCCCCGTCTCCCCCCCGAACTCATCCACCCGCACCGCGAGCCCCGGCGGCACCACCCATCGTCCGCCGTCGCGCCGGAGCACGAGTTCGTGCGTGCCGACCGGGATCGCCAGCTCCACCGCGAACCAGCCGTCGCCCTCGGCCACGAACGAGACGGGCGCCCACGCCGTCATCGACCCCTGCAGCTCGATGGTCGTCGCGCCGAGCGCCCGCACGCGGAGCCGACGCCGATCGTCGTCAAGCGTCTGCACGATGAGCGTCGAGAGCCCGCTCGATTCCGGAGCGGTGTCACGAGCGGTGTCACGAGCGGTGTCACGAGCGGTGTCACGAGCCACCTCCCCCGGCAAATCGGCCTGCCCCACCACGCGCGGCGCCGATGCCGGCGTGAACCGCAGGCTCACCGTTGTGAAGCGCCCGGCCGGGTATCCCTGCAGCAAGTCGAGCGGATACGACCCCGCGCCCGCCACGACGGCGACGCGACCGGAGAGCCGCAACGTACCGGTCACGTTGCGCCAGCGACCCGGGTCGTCGATTCCCGAGACGCGCGCGGTGCCGGTGCGCCACCCGGAGGTCGCATCGAGGGTGAGCCGATCCCAGTTCCACCGGACGCCGAGCTCGGTGTCGGTGAAGCGGACGGTGTCCCCTGCGGTCGTCGGCAATCGCGTGAGGGTCACACCGAGCCCGCCGAGGTCGACCCACGCCCCGAGGTCGTGCACACGTGTGGCGCTCGTACTGCTGCCATCGGTAACGCGACCGACGCCGGTGCCGAGCCAGAGGCCGACACGCGTGGCCCGCAGGTGCACACGGCCGGTCACGCGCGATTGGCGGGTGACGGCGTCATCCGTGCGGCTCCCGCCGGTGAGTAGCGTGAGGTCCGCGGCGAGCGGGGCATCGAACGACGTCGTGAGCGCGGCGGCCAACACCCCCTGCAGCGACGCGCTGGCGAAGACCCCGGTCGCGGTGACGACACCGCGTGTGCCGAGCCACGAGACCGTCGGAGTGAGGCTCACCATCGTGGTCTCGAGCGTCTCCGCGTAGCGGACACTCGCGGCGCCGAGCCCGACGCTCGACTGCAGCCATTGGGCATCGAGCGCGGCAGGGTGGACCGCCATCCACAGCAAGACGAAACCGGGCAGGCGCCTGAGCGCCCACCCGGTGATCCCTCCGCTCGCCCGCGGGCGATGCGACATCAACGCGCTGGCTTAGGGACGCCGCCGCGGCGGTCCACCACCCGGTCGAGGCGCGGTGGACGGGCCACCGTTCTGCGGGACCCCGGGACCGCGGACGCCGGGCATCCCCTGCCCCGGACCACCGGGACGCATTCCGGGACGTGCCCCATCTCGAATTCCACCTCGCTCTCCGCCCGGCCGCATCCCATCACGGGGACCACGGGGACCACGCGGACCACCCGGGCCGTCCGCGTCCGGCAACCGCTCGAGCTCGGCATCGGTTGCCCGCGTCTGCAGGCGGTCTCGCACGCGGGCGATCGCCTCGTCCGACGGCAGCCCACGATCGACGAGACTCCCGACGACGAAGAGCGGGACCGCGAGCGAACGTCCCGACGGCGCGGACTTCGCCAGCGCACTCACCCCCGCGCCGTCGACGCCCATCCGCATTGCCTCGGCGGCGGCATCGACCTCGTCGCCGGCCGGGCGCATCCCACCGCGCGCGCCAGCGAGTGCCGTCTGCGCACGGTCCATCCGCGTGGCGTGCTCCGCCACCGAACGTTCGATCTGCTCCGGAGCGACGCCGCGCGCCGCGTACTTGAGCGCACGGTTCTCGAGTGCCTGCGACGGTAACCCACGCTCGCGCGCCGCGGTCACCGTAGCGATCACCCGCTCGGCGACATCGGCGGGCAACACCTCACGGAGCCGCGCCACCGGGTCGCGCCCGGGCCCCTGGGCCACGGCGCGCGTCCCCGAGAGGACGAGCACGCCGAGGACCACGAGGCAGATGTGAGAGAGGGAACGCATCAGCGAGATCCCGTCAGTGGACGTCCAGACGACTCAGCCGTTCCCGCCCGGCGGGGGCGGCGGCGGACGACGGCCGTGACGACCGATCGGCCCGAGCCCACCCGGCATCGGCGGACGATTGGCCTCGAGCCACGCGCGCTGCGCCGGCGTGAAGACCGCGCGGATCGCGGTGTGCAGCGCCTCAACGGCGGGCTTGAGCGCGTCGCGGATCGGGCGCGCCTGCTGCAGGATCGCGTGCACCTCATCGCGGGTCTTCCCCGCCTGACGGGCCGCCTTTGCCTCATCGAAGATCGCCTTCAGCTGCGCGAGCGGCTCGGCGTTCGCCGCCGCGAACGCCGCCTTCAGCGCGTCGATGGAATCCTTCTGCGCCTGGGTCAGCGCGAGCGAGTCGGGGAGCGGCGCGCGGCCCGAACGGCCATCGGTCGCGTGATGCGAGGCCTGCGGACCGAGGGTCCCCTCGAGGGACGCCCCCGGCTCGCCGAACATCACGAGCGCATAGTCATCGGCGAGGGCGACCTGGTCGTTCCCCGTGGGGAGCATATCGCAGGCACCCAGCAGGAGGGCCGCCGCGAGGGCGGGGAGGGCACGGGTTCGGAACATCGTCAGCTCCAGCTGGTGGTGATGACGCCGGCGCGAGGAAGGCCGACGTTCTGAAAGTAAGACTCCGGGATGCGACGTGCGCGTCACATCACCCGATCGGCGCCGAGATGGAGCACAGAATGCACCCCCCCGAACTCATCGCGCGCGGCCGGGAGCGCAGGGTCGGCGATCCAGCGCTCGCCATCCACGACGAACGCGTACTCGTAGCGTCCGGCGCGGAGCGGGAGCGCGACGCTCCAGACTCCGCCGGAAGCGGCCGGGGTCAGCGCCTCCGCCTGCCATCCGTTAAAATCCCCGGCGAGCGAGACCTGCCGCGCCCCGGGGTTCACGAGCACGAATCGGACGAGGTGCACGGTGTCCGGCGCGACGGCAGCCACCGTGGGCGCCGTCTCACGCGTGACGCCGAGCGTGCCGAGGACCATCAGGCCGGCGAAGCCGGCGGCGAGCGCGAGGCCGCCGATCGGCGAGAGCCGCAGCGTGCGCGGGCGACGCCACCACGGAAGCGGGCGCGACGGGCGCGGCGTGGCCGCGAGCGTGGCGAGCAAACGTGCCTCCGCGCCCGGGGGCAACGGCTCCGCGGCTCGGAGCGTCGCGCCGAGCCGCGCCCCGAACCGCGCGTCGTCCTGTTCGATCGGATCAGTCATCTCCCCTCCCCTCTAGCCGCTCCCGCAGCTGCTCGCAGGCCCGCTTCACCCGCATCTTGAGCGCCGACACCCCGGCCCCCGTGAGTTCCGCCATCTCCTCATAGCTCAGCTCCTCCAGATGTTTCAGGAGGAAGGCCTCGCGCAGGTCAGGGGTCAACGTCCCTAACGCGCGCTCGATCCGTCCGAGCTCCGTCCCCTCGGTCGACTCGGCGGGCGCCAGCGTCGCCGCCAGCACCGCCTCGTCCGCCACGAACCACCGACTCCGGCGGTTGCGGGTCGCCAGCAAAGTCCGGCACTCGTTCATCACGATCTGCCGCAGCCACGATGCGAACCGCTCCATCTCCCGACACTGCGCGAGATTCCGATACGCCCGCACGAACGCCGACTGCACCACATCATCGGCATCGTCGCGGTCCCCACACATCCGGACCGCATAGCGGAACATCGGTGCCTGATGGCGACGCACCAACGCGGCGAAGGCGTCGCCGTCGCCGGCTAGGACCGCCTGCACGAGAGTGCCGTCGGAGCGCGCCGTCATCCGATGAAGGAGACTCGCCCACCGGCCCGGCGGGTCACATCCCGTTCAGGGGTCCGTCGACAGCGACGGCGCCGACCCCGACGCCCCCGCCCGATCAGGGGGCGCCGCCGTCGTCGATCCGGTGGAGGGCGACGCTCTGCCGCGGGAAGGCAAGGGTCGACCCCGCCCCCTCGACGCACCGGAGGATCCCGAGCAGCAACCCCTCGCGCACCCGCTTGAAGACCTCGTTGTCCGTGGTGCGAACCCAGCAGACCACCTCAAGGTCGATCGATGCCTCCGCCAGCGCGACGACCCGGACGCTGACGAGGTCAGCCCAGACAAGCGGCTCGGCGCGCAGACGCGCCTCGACGGCGTCGCGGACGCGCGTGACCGTCGCCGCCGGGGTCCCGTGCGCGAGCCCGAAGCGGGTCCGGAAGCGGAATCGGTCACGAGGCCCGAGGTTCTCGGTGCGCATATCGGCGAGCCGCCCGTTCGGCAGGCTCACGACGGTCCGATCGGCGGTGCGGAGACGCGTGGACCGGAGCCCAATCGCCTCCACCTCCCCCTCGATCCCGTCGACGACGATGGTATCGCCGACGCGGAAGGGCTGGTCGATCCCGATCGCGACCGAACCGAAGAAGTGCTCGAGCGTCTTCTGCGCCGCGAAGGCGATCGCGATCCCACCGATGCCCAGGCCGGCGAGGAGCGTGGCGACCTCGTAGCCGAAGCTCGCGAGCACCGCGAGCACACCGGTGACGAGGACGAGGATCCGGCCGAGCCGCGCGGCGAGCGGGATCAGGGAGCGGAAGGCCGGCCGCTGCGCCGCCCACCCACTCGCCGGGAGCGCTGTTCGCGCCACCCCGATCGCACGCCAGAGGAACCAGAAGAGCGCGACGATCGCCGCCGCCCCCTGGACGTCGACGGCGACGCGCTGGATGGCCTTCTCGGTGCGGATCCACTCGAGCGCGGCGCGCGAGACGCCGGCGGCGAGGAGGAGCGCGAGGGGACGCTTGGCGGCTGCCACCAAGAGGTCGTCGAGCCCGACATCGGCACCGCGGACGATCCGGGTCAAGAGCCGCTGGATCGGCCAGGCGAGGAGCCACCCCGCGGCGCCAGCCAGCGGGACGAGGACGACGAGGGCGAGCGGCCAGTGGAGTCGCATCCCGCAACCTCGGCACCCCCGGGATGCACCGCAAGCCGGGCGTGCCGATAACTTCCATCGCATCGCCCTCCACGTCTCCGCCCCGCCTCGCCCGATGACCGCCCCGACCGCCGCTCCCGCCGCCGCGCCGCACCTCGCCGACCCGGACCACCATCCGTCCTTTACGCGCGGCGTCTTCCTCGGGGAGATCCGCGAAGACCTCGTCTTCCCCTTCCCCGAACCGACGGCCGAGGAGCGCGAATCGCTCACCGCGATCCTCGACAGCTTCCGCACTTGGGCAGACGACACCGTCGACTCGGCGCGCATCGACCACGAGGGGCACTTCCCCGACGCGGTGCGGCAGGGGATGGCGGAGCTCGGCCTGATGGGGCTGAACATCCCCGAGGCATACGGTGGCTTCGGTGCGTCGACGCTCGTCTTTAGCCGCGTCTTTGGCGAAATCGGTGCCCGGGACGCCGCGCTCGCCGTGTACTTCGGCGCGCACCAGAGCATCGGCATCAAGGGGATCATCCTCTTCGGCACCGAGGCGCAGAAGCAGCGCTGGCTCCCGCGCTGTGCCACCGGCGAGCTCATCGGCGCCTTCTGTCTCACCGAGCCGGGCTCCGGCTCCGACGCGCAGGCGATGCGGACGACCGCCGTCCTCAGCGAGGACGGCACGCACTACGTCCTCGACGGCACCAAGATCTGGATCTCCAACGCCGGCTACGCGGGCGTGCTGACCGTCTTCGCGAAGGTCCCCGTCGTCATCGACGGGAAGCCGAAGCAGCGCGTGACGGCCTTCACCGTCGACGCCAAGGCCCCCGGCGTCTCGCTCGGCAAGCTCGAGGAGAAGATGGGAATCAAGGGAAGCGATACCCGCACGATCACCTTCGACGGCGTCCGCATCCCCGTCGAGGACCGGCTCGGCGAGGTGGGCGACGGCTTCCATATCGCGCTCGAGATTCTCAACTCGGGCCGGCTCGGGCTCGCCGCGGGCTCGACGCGCGGCACGCGCGAAATCATGAACATGGCGATCGCGCACGCCCGGCAGCGCGAGCAGTTCGGGCGGCCCATCGGCCAGTTCGAGATGATCCAGCGCAAGATCGCGGCCGCCGCGGCTGACTGCTACGCGAGCGATGCGGGATGGATGCTCTGCGCCGGGATGGTGGACCGCGGCGGCGTCGACTTCTCGTTGGAGACGGCGGCCTGCAAGATCTACGCCTCCGAGCTCGTCTTCCGCACCGCGAGCGAGGCGATGCAGATCGCCGGCGGCATCGGCTACTCCAAGGAGTACCGGTACGAGCAGGCGCTCCGCGACTCGCGCATCAACATGATCTTCGAGGGGGCCAACGAGGTCCTGCGCGCCCTCATCGCGCTGATGGGGCTTCAGCAGCCGGGCGAGGAGCTCAAGGCGGTCGGGAAGGCGTTCAAGGATCCGCTCCACTCCCTCGGGGCCATCTCGAGTTACCTCACGGGCCGCGTGAAGCGCACGCTCGTGAAGCCGAGCTTCACCAAGGTGCACCCCGTGCTCGCCGAGGAAGCCGACCTGGTGGCCGAGAACATCCACGGCCTCGCCCTCGCGGTCGAGAAGGCGCTGATCGAGCACGGCAAGGGGATCATCGAGCGGCAGCTGCTGCAGGAGCGGATGGCGAACGCCGCCATCGACCTCTTCCTCGCGACCGCGGTGCTCTCGCGTGTGACGAGCGCGATTGCGCGCCATGGCGAGGCGGGGGCCATCGCGGACCTCGAGGCCGCGCGCCTCTTCATCCCCACCGCGATGCGCCGGACGCGTCGCGCCATCCGCGCCCTCGAGCGTAACGCCGACGACACCGTCCGCGCCGTCGCGGCGCGCGCGCTCGAGTCGGGCGACCTCACCGTCCCGACCCCGACCGACGTATGAGCCTGCTCTCGATGTCGGGCGTCGGGATCTCCTTCGGCGCCACGGAACTCCTCAAGGACATCACCTTCACCGTCGGTGAAGGGGACCGGTGGGGGATCATCGGCCGCAACGGCGCCGGGAAGTCCTCGCTCTTCAAGGTGATCACGAGCGACCTCACCGCGACGGCCGGGAGCGTCGCGCGGAAGCCAGGGCTCCGGCACGCTCTGCTCGACCAGCATCGCGCCTTCGAGGGCGCCACCACGGTCTGGCAGGCCGCTGCCGCCGCGTGGCGCGAGGTCATCGCGCTCGAGCAATCCCTCGCCGACCAGGCCATCCAGCTGGGAGAGCTCGGGGAGAAGGTCACCGAGGAGTTCCTCGAGAAGTTCGGTCGCGACCAGGAACGGTTCGCCGACCTCGGCGGCTACGTCTACCACGCCCGCGTCGACGCGGTGCTGCAGGGCCTCGGCTTCGACGCCGAGGAGTCGAAGACGCGCGCGGTGGCGTCCCTCTCGGGTGGCGAGCGCGGCCGCGTCGGTCTCGCCGCGCAACTCATCGCGCCGGCCGACCTGCTGATGCTCGACGAGCCCACGAACCACCTCGATCTCGACACCACCACCTGGCTGCAGGATTGGCTCCGCGAGTGCGATGAGACGATCCTCGTCGTCTCGCACGACCGCGCCTTCCTCGATGCCATCTGCACGCACATCCTCCACATCGAGGGGCGGAGCGGCGAGTGGTACAAGGGGAACTACTCGGAGTTCGTCCCGCAGCGCGCCGAGCGGCGGTTGACACGTGAGCGCGAGCTACAGAAGCAGATCGCCTATGTTAAGAAGGAGGAGGAGTACATCCGGCGGAACCTCGCGGGAGTGAACTCCTTCCAGGCGAAGGGGAAGCGGAAGCGGCTCGAGCGGCTCCCGCGCCTCGCGCCGCCCCCGGGCGACCCGGCGGCGATGTCGCTGCGCTTCGAGCCGGCGGAACGTGGCGGCGATCAGGTCATCGCCGTGAAGGACCTGCGCGTCGAAGTGCCGGACCGCGTCCTCGTCGAGGACTTCACCGCCGTGCTGCGCCGCAACGACTTCGTGGCCCTCGTCGGGCCGAACGGGGCGGGCAAGTCGTCGTTCATCACGACGCTCTTCGGCGAGCGCGCCCCCGCGGCCGGGGAGGCGCGTATCGGCAGCTCGATCACCCCCGCCTGGTTCCGCCAGGACCTCGCCAACCTCCCGCTCCGGAAGTCGCTGATGGACGCGATCCTCGACCAGCGACCGCTCTGGAGCCGCGGCGCGGTGCAGAACCACCTCGGCGCCTTCGGCTTCAGCGGTGACGAGGTCTTCCGCGAGATCGGCACCCTGAGCGGCGGCGAGCGCGCCCGGATGGCGATGGCGCTCATCACGCTCTCGCACGCCAACCTCCTCGTCCTCGACGAGCCCACGAACCACCTCGACGTCGAGAACATCGAAGCACTCGAGGACGCGCTCGCTGAGTATGAGGGGACGGTGCTCCTCGTGAGCCACGACCGCGCCTTCCTCCGTGAGGTCGCCACGCGCGTCTGGTGGTTCGACGGGACGCGCCTACGCGATTACGACGGCCCCTTCATCGAATGGGAGGCGGACCGCGCCGCGCGGATCGCCGCGGCGGCGAAGGCCGACGCCGAGGCCGCTGACGCGCGGCGCGCCGCGGAGAAGGTGCGCGCCAAGCGGAATGAAGCGTCGCAGGAGGACGACCACTCGGCCCGACGCGCGCGCAAGCGCGCCGCCGAGGACGCAGAACGCAGCGTGCAGCGGCACGAGGCGCGCGTCGCGGAGCTCGAGGCGCAGCTCGCTGACCCAGAGCTCTATGACGGATCGGCGGAGAAGGCACGCACGGCCGCGGCGCTGGATCAGGAGCTCGCGGCGGCGCGGCGGGCGCTCGACGCGGCGATGGCCGCGTGGGCCGAGGTGAGCGACGCGCGGTGAGTGTGCGGGGCGCCTCGGCGCCCCGCCTCGCAATCAGGCCGAGGCGTCGGGTCGGTGGGTCGCGTACCCCGCGATCGCCTGGCGGAGCGCGATCCGCGCCGAGAGCTCCAGCTCGTACTCCATCGAAATCTCGCCGAGCTGCGCGGCGCCGTGCCGCTTGAGTCGGGTGGCTACGGCATCGCTCTGCGCGTGACGTCGGCAGTACTCGCGGCTCGCCATCCAGAGCGCGTTCGCCGAATGCCACCATCCCTCGTCCTCGGCACCGCGCCCCGCGGCCGCGGTCGTCTCGTACCGGGTCGTGGCCGTCGCGAGCTGCCGATCGCAGAGGTCGGCGACTTCAGCCACGCCCTCCAACTCGAGGTCATCGAGCCCGTGCTGCAGCGTCCGGGCGAGCCGGTCGTGCTGTCGGCAGCTCTCCTGCGCCGCTCGGTAGAGGGCGTCGGCGGCGTCGCGCACCGGGTGCGCGTCGGGGGATGGGGTCCGGATGGTCTTGGGGGTCATCGACCGGGAATCCTCATCAGGACCCCGGCGTCACCGCAAGCGTCAGCGCGGGGAGGTCTCGTCGGCGACGAACGCGATGCGGTCGCCGGTCGGGCTGACCGCGAGCCGTGAGAGCGTCCCGATCCCACGTCTCGTCAGGTCGAGCACCGAATCCCACCGCCCGTCCACCCAGACGAGCACCCGGAGCCCCTGCGTTGCGAGGAGTCGTCCACCGGGCGTCCAGACGTGATAGTCGGAACCGCGGGGCGCCGGCGCCACACGACGGATCGTCCGCGTGCGCACATCGACCTCGCTGATCCAGCTCGTGTCGCGCCCGACCTGCAGGAAGGTGAAGGCGTCGCGGCCCGGCACACGGACGAGCGCGCGTCCGATGTCACGCGCGAGGGTGTCGACGCGCTCGGTGCGCGGATCCACGAGCACCAACGCGTTCGGGTCGCCAAGGACGAAGGCGCCGAGATTGGCCTCGTTCACCCAAACGTGGTAGCCGACGGGCCGGAGGACGCGGAGGACGAGTGATGGGGCGCTCCCATCGAGTGGGAACCGCCAGAGCCGCTGGGTGCTGTCACGCTCCACGCGGATGACCGAGAGCGCGCTGCCATCCGGGGTGACCGTGGCCGAGTACTCGCTCTCGTCGGTCGCGGTGATGCGCGTCGGGGCGGAGCCGTCGATGCCGACCTGCCAGATGTCGGCCGGCGCATCGGCACCGATGCGCGTGAACCAGAGGGCACGGCCATCCGGGGTGAACGCCGGCTGATTGTCGTAGCCGGGTCGCCGCGTGACGTTCACCGGCTCGCCGATCATCGCGGTGGCGGACGCCCGGAGCGGCGCGACCCAGATCTCGGTCCCCGACTGCGCGGCGAGCGGCCGGCTCCCGACCGCGACCGAAAGCCCCGCGATGAACGCGAAGCACACGACGATGCGTCTCATCCCCCCTCCACGATGCCGGTGCATCCCCCGAACCCGAGACGCGGACGACCCGGCGCCTCGCAGACCCCGCACAGCGTCACCTCGTCCCCATCAGCGAGGAAGGTGCGCGTCTCTCCCGAGGGGAGTGTGATCGGCTCCGCCCCGCGCCACGTCAACTCCAAGAGGCACCCGCGCGAGTCCTTCGTCGGCCCCGAGACGGTCCCGCTCGCCACCAGGTCGCCCGGCTGCAGGTTGCAGCCATTGCTCGCGTGGTGCGTCACCATCTGCGCGAGGGTCCAGTACATCGACGAGAAGTCCCCGCGGCTCAGCCGCACGGCGGGCATCCCGGCGGCGCGCATCGCCGCGGAGCGGAGCCACACCTCGAGCGTGATCGCGAATGCCCCGTGCGCCGCATCCCTCGCCTCGGTGAGATACGGCAACGGCGCGGGCTCCTCGGTGGTACGCCCGCGCGCCGCGACGCGATACGGCGCCAGCGCGTCGAGCGTGACGAGCCAGGGCGAGATGGTCGTGGCGAAGTTCTTCGCGAGGAACGGGCCGAGGGGCTGGTACTCCCAGGCCTGCATGTCGCGCGCGGACCAGTCGTTCACGAGGACGAGCCCGGCGAGATGCTGCTCCGCCTCCGCGAGTGGGATCGGCGCACCGAGCGCGTTGCCGCGGCCGATCACCACGCCCACCTCGAGCTCGTAGTCGAGGCGCGCCGTCGGCGCGAAGGTCGGCGGTCCCGCGGGATTCGCCGCCACCTGCCCCTGCGGCCGGCGAATCGCGGTCCCACTCGGCACGATCGACGACGCCCGACCGTGGTACCCGATAGGGACGTGCCGATAGTTCGGGAGGAGCGGCTGGTCGGGTCGGAACATCGAGCCGACGTTCGTCGCGTGGTCGATGCTCGCGTAGAAATCGGTGTAGTCACCGATCGCCACAGGCAGCCGCATCGTCACCTCGGACGCGGCGGTGAGGAGCGCTGACGTTGCGTGGGCGCGGGCGCCCTCGGGTGTGTCGGCGCGCAACATCCGGGACACCGCACCGCGCAACGCGGTCAGCGCGGGACGCCCGAGCGCGACGAGCGGATTGAGCGTCGGAGCCTGCAACGCGCCGGCGACCGCCGCGTCGAGGCCGTCGAGCAACCCGGCCGCCCGCGCGCGCGCGAGGTCGCACACCTGATCCCCGATCGCGATGACGATCGCGACATGCCCGTCCCCCCACGCGGCGACGCCGAGGGGGAGGTTCTGGATCGGGAAGTCGGTGTCCGGCGCCTGCGCCGAGGGCACCCAAGAACGGAGCGCGGGATCGTGCGTGGCGTCGAGCATCATCAGGTGAGGTGGAGCGCGGCGAGGTCGTGCACCGGCTCGTCGAACGAGCAGGATCCGAAGGAGGCGCCGCAGGTGCGGCGGAAGGCGGCGAGCTCGCGCGTGGAGAGCGCGAGGTCGCGCCAGCGGAGCGTGTCCGGTCCGACGATGATTGCCGTGGCGTCACGCTCATCGAGCAACGGGGCGACCTGCGCCGCGTCGATGCCCGCGTGCAGGAAGCCGGCCGCGAGGAAGACGTTGAGGAAGCCGAACATCATCGCGCGAGGGCCGGCCGCATCGGCGGTGAGCGGATGCTCACCGCGTAGCGGATGGTGGAGCCCCGCGGTCGCCTTGAAGGGGACCGCGGCGTACACGCACACCTCGAGGAACCGCAGCAGGTCGCCCGAAGCGGGGATCGCGTCCGGCGTGACCCCACCGGTGCGGACCTTCGCGCGGAGGCCGAGCCGGGCGAGTGCCGTCACGAGCGGCGTCGGGTCGGGTCGGAGCGGAAGCTCCACATACACCGTGACCGAGGGACCGAACGCGGCGGCGAGCGCCTCGATCGTCGGGACGTCCTCGGCCTTCGCTTCCACCACGTCCGCGACGAGGCAGGCACCGTACGTCTCGGAGAAGGTCTGCAGCCGCGGCGCATCGGTCGCGGCGGCGAGGACGGCGAGCGCCCACGGGTCCGCGGGCGTCGGGGCGCCGAACGGGAGTCGGTCCACCTCGGCGGTGAACTCCGCAAGCCGTGCGGCCGGGAGGACGAATCGCCCGAGCATCCCGTGCGCCGCACTCCGGCGGTGGTCGGCGTAGCGCGCCACCGCGTCGCGCATCGGAAGGGCCGCCGGAGGAAAGAGCCCTGCATAGTCGATCAGCCTCGCGAGCAGGGTGCCGACCGGGCCCGCCGAGCTCACGGCTCGCCGGGCCCGTGCAGATGCACCGGCGCCGAGACCTTCCGCAGTCGGATGTTCAGCGCCTCCACCGCGACGGAGAAGGCCATCGCGACGTAGGTGTACCCCTTCGGGATGTGGTAGCCGAAGCCTTCGACGAAGAGGTTCCCGCCGATCATCACGAGGAAGGCCAGCGCAAGGATCTTCACCGTCGGGTGCCGCTCGACGAAGTCCGCGATCCGGCCCGACGCGGCGAGCATCACGAGCAGCGCGATCACGTTCGCGGCGATCATCACGCCGACCTGCGAGACCATCCCGACGGCGGTGATCACGCTGTCGATCGAGAAGACGATGTCCACGACCATGATCTGCGCGACGACGCCGGCGAGCGTCGCGGCGGCGCCCGTCGCGGCCGTCTCGTGCGCGCCGCCCTCGAGCTTCGCGTGGATCTCGTGGGTCGCCTTCCCGATCAGGAAGAGCCCGCAGACGATGAGGATCAGGTCGCGGCCCGAGAGGGCGTTCCCCATCAGGGTGACCAGCGGCGTCTCGAGCCGCATGATCCACGAGATCGAGAGCAAGAAGAGGATCCGCGTCAGCAGCGCGCCAAAGAGGCCGAGCGATCGCGCGCGCGCGCGCTCCGCCGCCGGGAGTCGACCGGCGAGGATCGCGATGAAGATGATGTTGTCGATCCCGAGGACGAGCTCAAGCCCAGTGAGCGTGAGCAGGCCGACCAAGAGCTGCGGGTCCATCAGCCCCTCCATCTCAGACCACCGTCGCCGGGTCGATGCCCCGCGTCGCGAGGATCCGAGCCACCGTCTCCCCGATCTTGTTGTTCGGGGTACTCGCCCCCGCAGTCAGCCCGACCCGGATCGCGCGGTCGGTAGGCAGCCACGCCGCGAGCTCGCGCTCCTGCCCTGAGCCGAGGTCGCGATGCCGGATCACCCCGGCGGAGGGATCGATGCCGAGCGCGTCCTCGATGTGATACGTGGTCACCCGCTCCGCACAGAGGGCGGCGAGGGAGATCGTGTTGCTCGAGTTGTACCCGCCCACGACGACCATCACGTCGAGCGGCTCCTGCAGCAACGTGTTGACCGCGTCCTGCCGATCCTGGGTGGCGCTACAGATCGTGTCAAAGGTTCGGAAATGCTCGGCGCGGTACGGATCGCCGTGCACACGCGCCATCGTCGCGCCGACCGCCTCGCCGATCGCGAGCGATTCGCGCGCAAGCATTGTGGTCTGGTTCGCCGCGCCGATCCGGCGCAGATGGATGTCGGGATCGAAGTGCGGGCTCGCCGCGTGCGCGTACTTCGCCAGGAACGCGTCCCGCCCGCCCGCGAAGCCGCCGGCGATGTAGGCCATCACATCCTCGGCCTGCGCCATATCACGCACCACGAGGTACGTGCCGCCCGGATGCTTCTCCACCTGTGACGCCGTCGCGCGCGTCTCCTCGTGGTAGTACTTGCCGTGGATGAGCGCTGTGAACCCCTCCTTGGCATACACCTCGACCCGCTTCCAGACGTTGAGTACCGACCCACAGGTCGTGTCGACCACGACGCAGCCGCGCGCTCGGAGCGTCTCGAAGTCGTGGATCGTCACGCCGAACGCGGGGAGGATCACCACGTCGGCCGCCTCGACCGGGGTGTAGTCGAACCCCGTCGGGCTCGCGCCGAGGAAGGCGATCCCCATCTCCTTCAGCTTCGCGTTCACGTGCGGATTGTGGATGATCTCGCCGGCGAGGAAGATCCGACGGTCGGGGAACTTGGCGCGCGTCTGGTAGGCGTATTCGACCGCGCGCTCCACGCCGTAGCAGAAGCCGAACTCCTTCGCGAGCCGCACCGTCACCGGGCCCGCCGTGAGCGTGTGCTCGCGCGCCAGCAGGAGGTCGACCAGATGGCCGTCGTAATCGGCCGTCAGGGTCTGCTGGACCTCGGCGCGGAGCCCGAAGCCCTTCCGGTAGTAGGTGGCGTCGCCCGTCATCGGCCGAAAGATAAGGGTGAGCGGCGGGGGGCGCACCGCGCTGGCACACCCGCCGGGGACCGGCCCGACGTCGGCGGCTCACCTCGCGTTCCCACGCGGGCCCGGGTAACTTCGCGGACGATGTCCGAGCGTTACGACCTCTGCGTGATCGGAAGCGGGCCGGCCGGCGAGAAGGGGGCGGCCCAGGCCGCGTATTACGGCAAGTCCGTCTGCCTGATCGAGCGCGCGCCCCGTCCCGGCGGGACCGCCGTGAACTCGGGGGCCCTCCCCTCCAAGACGCTCCGCGAGACCGCGCTCCTCTTCCACCAGCTCCGCCAACGCGGCGTCACGGGCGTCGACTGGCGCGTCCGGGCCGACGCCTCCATCGGTGACTTCATGCGCCGCGAGCGGACCGTCGCCGAGACGGCGTGGCAGGCGATCGACGAGAACCTCGCGCGGCATCAGGTCACCCGCATCCGGGGGACGGCCCGCTTCCTCGACGCCGATACCCTCGAGGTCACGCACCCCGGGGAGGCCCCGCGCCGGATCGCGGCGGAGCGATTCCTCATCGCCACCGGCTCACAACCGCATCGGCCCGCCGAGATCCCCTTCGACGGCCAGATCGTCCTCGACGTGCAGGAGATGCTCGATCGGCAGGCCCCACCCGCCCGACTCGTCGTGATCGGGGGTGGTGCAGCGGCCTGCGAGTTCGCCGCGACCTTCGCCGCGCTCGGCGCAAAGGTCACCCTCGTCACCGACCGCCCCCGGCTCCTCGCGCAACTCGACGCCGACGTCGCCGACGCGGCGCGCCACGAACTCACCCGCCGCCTTGGTATCCAGACCGCCAGCGAGGTCGCCGTGACCGCGATCCGCGTGAGCGGGAACCTCGCGACCGTCACCCTCGGCGACGGTCGTGTCCTTCACGCCGAATGCGTCCTCTACGCCGCCGCGCGTGAGGGGCGGATCGCGGACCTTGACCTCCCCGCGGCCGGGATCGCCGTCACACCGCAGGGGTTCATCCAGATCGAACGGACGACCTTCCGCACCACGAACCCGCGCGTCGCCGCCGCCGGCGACGTCTGCGGGCTCCCCGCCCTCGCGAGCCTCGCGATGGAGGAGGCGCGCGTCGCGGTCTGCCACGCCTTCGGCCTCCCCTTCAAGACGACCGTCTCTCCGGTCGTACCAACGCCGATCTGGACCATCCCCGAAGTCGCGACCGTCGGACTCACTGAGGAGGCGGCGCGCCACGAGGGGATCCGGATCGAGCGCGGCGTCGCGCACTTCCGCGATAACCCCCGCGGCCAGATCGCCGGCGAGCTCGAGGGCTTCGTCAAGCTCCTCTTCCGCACCGACGACAAGCGCCTCGTCGGCGCGAGCGTGATGGGCGAGGGCGCGGCGGAGCTGATCCATATCCCAGCCGCCGTGATCGGGCTCGGCGGGACGCTCGACTATTTCATCGGCGCGGTCTTCAACTACCCCGCGATGGCCGACGCCTTCAAGTACGCGGCGTATGACGGCCTGCAGCGGTTGGCGCGACGCGTCAGCGCCGCGATGGAGGTGCGCGCTCGCACCACGCCGACCGGCACCCCTATGGTGCCGCCACCAGATAGGGGCTGAGCGCCTCCTTCACAAAGTCCGGGAGCGGGCGCTTCGCGATCCCCTCCTTGGTCACGCAGACCACCGTGAGCGTCGCCGACGCCCGGGGCACCCGGTCCGACGCCCGGTACACCTCGAAGCGCATCGTGAGCGCGGTCGTGCCGATGCGCGTGACGCCGACCTCGATCGTGAGCAGCTCGTCCATCTCCGCAGGGGAATGGAACTCCACGTGGAACGCCTTTCGCGGCAGTTGCACGTGGCGCTGCACGCGCATGACCTCGTAGGGCAGCCCCGCCGCGCGGAACATCTCGTGCTCGGCGACCTCGAAGAAGCGGATGTAGGTGCCGTAGTAGATGATCCCGAGCGGGTCGCAGTCACTCCAGCGCACGCGGTCCTGTACGGCGAAGGGAAGGGGGGGTGGCGGGGAGTGGGACACGGCGGAGACCTCACAACGGATGCGGGAAACGCCGACGGACTCGAGGCGTGCGGGAATGCTAACCTCTCGGCGCGCCAGAGACCGCCCAGCGCGCGCCCCCTCATTCCGGAGCTCCCGCATGTTGCGCACCCTCCTCGTCCCGCTCGACGGCTCATCGCTCGCCGAACGCGCCGTCCCCGTCGCCTGCGCCCTCGCGAAGCGCACCGGCGGCGCGGTGCACCTGGTCCGCGCGCACGTCCCCATCACGGTGGTCGGCGCCACGGCGGAGGGGGCGATCTTCTCGCAGGATATGCTCGCCGTGGACGACGCGGTGCGACGCCACGCGCGCACGTACGTCGCCGGCGTGGCCGAGCGCGCGGCCGCCGCGCACGGGGTGCGCGTGACGCCGCTCTGCGAGGACGGCAGCCCCGCCGGCCTCATCGAGGAGGTCGCGGACCGGCTCCTCGCCGACCTCATCGTGATGACCACGCACGGCGCCGGGGGATTCGCCCCGGATTGGCTCGGCTCCGTCGCCGACGGAGTCATCCGCCGTTCCCATCGGCCCGTGCTGACGCTTCCTGAGAACGAGGCGCATCCCGAGCGTGTCTTCGCGCCACGGCGCATCACGGTCCCGCTCGACGGGAGCGAACGCGCCGCGACCATCCTCCCGGTCGCACGCGACCTCGCCCTCGCCTACGGCGCGACGCTCGACCTCGTCCGCGTGGTGGCGCCGTACGTCCCCGGGGACGTGATCTCGCACCTGCCGACGGACCGTCCCGACCCCTTCGGCGTCGATGCCGAGGCTGCGCTAGCGAAGCGCGCCCTCGACGACATCGCGCAGACGTTCACGGTGGGGGGCGTGACGACGACCGCGACGGTGCGGATGGACCTCTCGCCGACGAAGAGCCTGCAGGCGCACCTGAAGGAGACCGACCCCGACGTCGTCGCGATCGCGACGCAGGGGCGCGGACTCTCGCGCGTCTTCGTCGGGTCGGTCGCGGACAAGCTGGTGCGGACGGCGGGGCGGCCGGTTCTGGTGCTGAGGCCGGTTGGGAAGCGGAAGGCGTGAGGCGGGTAGAGGCTGGAGGCTGACTCCGCGCTGTCGTTCAGCTTTCAGCTTCCAGCTTTCAGCTTTCAGCTTCCAGCCTTCATCGCCCGTACAACTCGCTCCGCACGAACGGCGCCAACGCGTACGTCACCAGCACCTCATAAGCCCCCTGCCGGTCGATCTGCCCCGCCGTGAGGATCCCGACGGCGCCGGCGCCGTACTTCGTCCCGTGGGTGGCGACGAGGGCGTCCATCGCGTGCCCGAGCTCCATCCCATCGCGGATCATCCGGGCGACGGCATCGGGGAGCGGCATCGCGAGCGACCCGCCCACCCCCTCCCGACCGTCGCGGTCGACCACGACGCACCAGGCACAGGTGCGCATCCCCTCGGGCCCGTCGACGACGCCCCCTTCGAGCCCGACGCCGAGGTCCGCGTCCGTGGCGGCCCGCGCGGCGTGGGCACGGGCGCGCGCGCCGGCGATCGTCTCCGCATCACCGAACGGCTGGTCGGGGACCCCGCTCGCCGCGGCAACCGCCTCGAGCACCGCCCGCGGTGCCACGCGCCCGAGCACAGCGCCCACCGCCGCCCCTTTCACCGGATTGCGCGAGCCTACCGCGACGCGGTGGACCGCGGACAGCGCAGCGACGGGGGCACTCGACGGATCGGTCATCCGCGGAATCTACGTTGGCGCTAACTTCGCAGGATGACCGACGCCCCAGCGCCCGCGTTCGTCTTCATCGGCGGCCGCCTCTGGCTCGACTTCGTCAACACCGACGACGCGCGCCTCGGCATCCGCCTCGACACGATCGACGCCTTCGACAAGTACGTCGAGTGGCTCGAGGCCGCCGAACTCATCGACGCCGCTCGGGCCTCAGCACTCCGACGTCGCGCGCTCGACCAACCCTCGGGCGCCACGGCGGCCCTCGTCGAGGCGCGGCGCATCCGCGCCGCGCTGCGCGCCCTCCTCGAACGGGGCCGCGGGGCGACCGGCCAGACCGCCCGCGACGCCGCCGTCGCGGAGATCAACCGCGTCCTCGGCCGAGCCGTCGGTACGCGACGTGTCGACGCGATCGACGACCGCTATGTACGGACCTTCGTCCCCGTCGGCGATGTCTTCGGTGGGCTCGTGATCCCGATCGTCGAGTCCGCGGTCGATTCGCTGGTGCGCGGGGAGTTCGACCGGATCCGCACCTGCGCCGACCGGCGCTGCCCGCGCCACTTCGCCGACGATACCAAGTCGCACACACGCCGCTGGTGCGATATGCGCACCTGCGGGAACCGCGCTAAGGCGCAGCGACGCCGACGTCGGCAGGCTTGAGGTAGCCCATCTCCTCCGCGTATCCGCGGAGGCGCTCCTGCAGGAGGCGACGACCGCGGAAGAGGCGCGACTTCACCGTTCCCTCGGGGACGCCGAGGACGCCGGCGATCTCCGCGTAGCGCAGGCCGTGCAGGTCGCTCATCACGACGGCGGAGCGGTACTCATCGGGAAGATCGGCGATCGCGGCGACGATCCCTTCGTCGAGGAAGGAATCGAAGAACCCCGTCTCCGGGTCGGCGTCCCCCACGACCTCGAACACCTGGCGGCCATCCTCGTCCTCGAGGGGCTGCACCTCGCGCGCATCGACGCGCCGCTTCCGGCTGACGAAGGCGTGATAGAGGATCGTGAAGAGCCAGGCGCGGATGTTCGTCCCCATCCGATACTGCTCCCACCGCTCGATCGCGCGGAGCATCGTGTCGGAGACGAGATCCTCGGCGTCCTCGCGCGCGCGCGTCAACTTGAGCGCGAAGGCGTAGAGCGCGTCGAGATGACGGAGCGCCTCGGCGTCGAACGAGGCGCGCGGGTGCGCGGGTGCGAACGACGCGGCGGTGGCGGCGTGTCCCTGGATCATCAGGAGATGACCTCCCCGCGCACGTGGCTCGCGACGAAGCGCTTGAGGTCCGAGGCGACGCCGTGCATCAGGCCAACGTCGCGCTTCATCCGCGCCATCGTCGTGGCCCCCTCGAGCGTCGCGACGATGAAACGCGCGAGACGCACCGGATCGACCCCTTCCTCGAGGCGATCCTCCGCCTCGCGCAGCAGACCCGCGATCTCGTCGATCCACCCGCGGAAGACCCGGGCGATCCGCACGCGGAACCCTTCATCCTGCTCCGCCATATCGCCGGCGAGCGCGCCGAAGGGAGAACCGCCGCGCATCCCACGCTCCACCTGCATTGCCACCACGGAGTCGATGAAGACCTGCAGCCGCTCGATCGGTTCGATGGTCGGCTCGCGCAGGATCGCGAGGCCACGCTCCCCGAGCAGGTCGAACTGCCGCGCGAGCACCTCGTGCCCGAGCGCGTCCTTCGACTTGAAGTAGTGGTAGAAGTGGCTCTTCCCGCTGAGCCCCGCCCGCGCGATCACGTCATCCACCGACGTCTGCACGAACCCCTTCTCGGCGATGAGTTCCGCCGCCGCGTCGATGATCTGGAGTCTGCGCTGGCTCACGGTCCTAATATTGGACCGGAGAGTCCTAATGTCAAGATGGAATGACGAGAGCTCGTAAGTTGATAAATGCTAATGACTTAAATCTAAAAGCGACGACAGGGTGTATAGAAAGTGTACGCCGTTATTGTAGACTCAGTCCAATCCCCGCCGTTCACTTCCAGCTTCCAGCATTCAGCCTCCCGCCTTCAGCGCCTTCGCCTCCCCGGTCCATCCCGACCACCCCGACCACCCCGACCACCGCGCTCCCCCTGCTCCCCCCTCGACTCCCCGTCGCTCCACGGCGCCGCGAGTTTCTCCCGCAGCTCATCGAGCGAACCGGCCCGCACGGCCCCGCGCGCGCCACGCGTCACGGTGAAACGCAACGGACGGTCCAACGTCGGGAGCTCCTCCGACACGAGCCCGCGCGCCAGCTTCTCATTCAGCACGAGCCGCGCCACACCGCGTGATCCCTCCGGTGTCTCCTCCACCTCATAGTGGATCGGCACGGTCCGCTCACGGATCTCCACCGCACCCGGCAACGTCGCCCAGCGCGCCCGCACCTCCTCCGAGACGAACGCCGCCGCCTCGAGCCGCAACGGCGCGGCCCGGAACTGATGCAGGTCGTGCACCTCACCGAGCGCGGCCTCGTACCACGCCGTCAGCTCGGCGAGCTGCAGACGCGGCGTCACGCCACCCGAGCGGCGCCAGGTCTCACGCACCGCCTCGATCGCCTCGCGATTGCGCGGCACGGCCGGGTGCCGCGCCTCGCCGCGCGCGAGCGCCTCGGCGAGCACGCGCCGGATCTCCGGTGCCAACGCCGGCGTGAAGTCGGCGAGCGCCTCGCGCTCGTGCTCGAGCGTGAAGCCGAAGTAGGTGAGCCCCCGCTCCAACGCGAGCGGCCGATCGCGCTTGGATGGGTCGTAAGCCACCCGCGGGACCTCACGCGTCGCGTATCGTCGCACGAAGTCCATCGGGAGCTGCGTCCCTTCGATCGCCGCACGCGGCACACCGAACTTGTCGGCGAAGTAGCGCAGCGTCCCGGCCACCGCGCCCCAACTCCCGCAGACGCTCGTCTTCGAGACGCGCGCCTCATCTCCCGTCGCCGTCTCCTCGTCGATCACCAGCTGGAACGGCATGATCCGCGCCAGCAGCTCCACGAAGCGCCGCTCGATCGCCGGCGTCGTGCGCGGCATCACCGTGGGGAGCGGCACCCCGACGGAGCGATGGATGCTCGCCATCGCGAGCGCGGCGTCCTCGATTGCCTTCACGAGCACCCCGCGCCCCTCGGCCCAGCGTTGCACGCTCTCGTCGAAGAGATGTCGCGGGAGCCCGTACACCTCCCCCACATATCCGCACTTCGCGAACGCCTCCGCGTAGACGTTGTACGTCGTGAGGTGGTCGCTTCCCGCGACGACGAGCCCCGCGAGGTCGCGGTCCTCCCGCGTCATCCGGTGCAACGACTCGATGCTTGCCATCACGCTCACATAGGGCAGCAGCGCATCGTCGCAGTGCACCAACAACTCCGCCCAGGGCCGGTCGACGGGCATCGCCTCCACCTGGCGCCCGTACGGGGTCAGTCGATCCCCATCGATGATCCCGCGGCCGCGCAGGAAGGTGACCGCGTCGCGATACGACCGCGTGTCGAGCGGCACCGGAAGATCGAGGGCGTCGGCGCGGACGCCGAGGGCGGCGCAGGTGAGCGCGACGCGCTCGGAATCGCCCGCGAGCTGGAAGTCGGGCGCGGTCGGCTCGAGGCGATCGAAGCGCAGGTCGCGGTCCGAGAGGAGGAAGACGCGCCCACCGGCCACGCGGCCGTGCACACGCCCCGCCATCTGCAGGATCTCGTTCGCACCGAGATGCAGCTTCGTCAGGACGTTCCGCCCGCGCTCGACGACGTTCGCGAATCGCGTGTCATCGATCACCACCGTATCGAGGCCTCGCACGTTGAGCGCGCTCTGCCCCGCCGCCGTCATCGCGAGGAGGAAGGGCTTCTCCACCTCTCCCTCGAGGAAGGGCCGGATCGCGCGGATCGGCTCGCCCCCGTGATAGAACGCCACATTGAGGCGCGGGTAGCGCGCCCCGACATCCGCCGCGACCGCCTCGACTGCCGCACGCGTCGGGAGGAAGACGCCGACACCGCGTCGCTCCTTGATCACCTGCTGTAGGAATCGGTCATCAAGGAAGCGCGTGGGGGGCTTCCGCTCCACCACCACGCGCGCGGCCTTCGCCGGGTCGAACGCGCTCGACTCAATCACCTCGGCGGCGTGCAGATACCGCGCGTAGAACGACGGATCGACCGTCGCGCTGAGCCACAGGAACCGGCACCCCGTGCGCTTGCCGAGGGCGAGACAAAGCTCGAGCTCGGCGCTCGTCTGGTGGATCTCGTCCACCACCAGCGTGTCGTGCGGGCGGATCACGCCGTCCTGGAACCACCGCCGCGCGATCCCCGTGGTGACGATCACGACGTTCCAGCTCGGCGTCTCAGGCGTCGCCTCGCGCTCGCGGTTGACGACGCCGACGCGCAGGGTGTCGGTGCCGAGGAGGACGTGGGCGAGCGGGCGGACGGCGAGGGTCTTCCCCGTCCCCGTGCCAGCGACGATGCCGAAGCCCGGCCGTGGGCGGTCGGGCGACTCCGCGATCCGCTCGGCGAGCGCCGTCAGCTCGGCGCCGCGCGTCGTCCAGAGGAGGGTCTCGAGCTCGAGCCCGAAGGCGAGTTCAATCGTCTCGCACGCCGCGCGCGTCGGAGCGATGACGATGAGGCGGCCCCGGGCATCACCCGACCGGACGAAGGCGTCGTGGTCCGGGGGGAGATAGCGGTCCTGGACGGACCGCGGGGTGCCGGTGGGTGAGGTTACGGGCGACGCTCCGCGGGCGGCCGGGAGGGCGACTTGACGGCGGCCTTCGCGGGCGCACGGCGCGTCGGCACGGCCTCGTCTGCGCTCCGTGCCGCCGGACGCGAGGTCGCCGAGGCGCCACGCTCGAACGCGTCCTCCTCCTCCCGGAGCGGCGGACCGTACAGGACCACCGCATTCGCGGGCTTCAACCGGAGGGCGGTCGCGCAGTCGGTCGGGGCGGGCTGCTGCGCGGTGGGCACCTCCTCAATCCAGACGCGACACTTCCCGGCGGGCGGAAGGAGATGGACCGGGACCGCCGGCGTGGTGGCACGGGCGCCGGCGGGCGCGGCCGGGGCGGTGACGGAGACGCCGCGGACCTGTGCGGCGAGGAGGGAGGGAGCGCCGAGGGCGAGGACGAGGGCGAGCGGGCGGACGAGTTGCACGGGCGGACGGGTGAGGGGACCCGCCCTCATACCCGTCGGGCGCGCGAGGGTTCGCCGGACGGACACCATCAGTCCCCGAAGCTGATGCCGCACGCCCGCGCCGTCCGCACCACATCGTGATGCGGATCCACCCGCTTCGATTCCTTCAGCACGTCGACGATCGGCACCGTCACGATGTTCGGCGTCTGCAGCGCCACCATCTGCCCCCACTTCCCGTCCGCCACCGCCTGCGTCGCCGCCGCGCCGAAGCGCGTCGCGAGGAAACGGTCGTAGCCGGTCGGCATCCCGCCACGCTGCAGATGGCCGAGCACCAGCGCGCGGCACTCCTTCCCGGTCCGCTGCTGGATCGACTTGGCGAGTCGATGGGCGATGCCGCCGATGCGCGGCGCCTGCCCCGGCATCGACTCCCCGATCAGCGAGGTCTCGCCGTGCTCGTCCATCGCCCCTTCCGCGACCACGACGATTGCGAACTTCCGGCCGGTCCGGTCGCGCTCCATGATCGTCTCGCAGACGGCATCGAGCCGCCACGGGATCTCGGGGAGGAGCACCACGTCGGCGGAGCCCGCGACCCCCGAGTGCAGCGCGATGAACCCCGCGTCGCGCCCCATCACCTCGAGCACCATCACGCGGTCGTGGCTCTCGGCCGTGGTCTGCAGCTTGTCGATCGCCTCGATCGCCGTCTGCACCGCGGTGTCGAAGCCGAACGTCGTGACGGTGCAGGAGACGTCGTTGTCGATGGTCTTCGGCACGCCGACGATGCGCATCCCCTTATCCACGAGCTTCTGCGCGATGGCGAGCGAGCCGTCACCGCCGATCGAGATCATCGCCTCGATCCCGAGGTTGCGTGCGTTCTCGATCAGCTCGTCGGAACGATCCACGCTCACATACGAGCCGTCGGGCTGCAGGCGCGGGAAGTCGAACGGGTTCCCCCGGTTGGTGGTGCGGAGGATGGTGCCGCCCAAGTGGCCGATGTTGCGCACCGACTCGACGGTGAGCGGGACGATCTCATCGTCCCCGAGGAGGCCGGCGTAGCCGCGCTTGATGCCGAGCACCGACCACCCGCGGGAGAGCGCGGAGAGGGTCGCGGCACGGATGACGGCGTTCAGGCCCGGGGCGTCACCGCCGCCGGTGGAGATGGCGATCCGCATTCAGGGGACAGGGGTCAGGGGTCAGGTCTCAGGTCGCAGGGCGCGGAGGAGGGAGAGGATCTCCCCGGGCCGCGCGTGCCGCCCCGTCTGTCGCTTCGAGTAGACCACGCGGTCCTCGAGGGTGACCTCGAACACGCCGCCGCCGGAGGGGATCATCCCCACCTCGGCGTCGGGCCAGGTCTCCCGGATCGCGACCGCCAGACCGACGGCCCGCGCCTCGTAGTTTCAGACGGTGCAGTACTCGATGCTCACGCGCATCGGGGCAAGTTATCGGGGATAGGGCACCCCCGCGAGGTTCGCGAGGCGGGCGATGGTCGTGTCCTGCCGCGCCACGACGCCGCGGAGCGAATCGAGCTGGAACGCGAGGTCGGCGGACCGGCTCCCGAGCTCCTCGAGGGTCGCCGTCAGATCGAGCTGCGCCTGCGCCTCGTCGAGCTGGGCCTGCGGATCCTGGTAGCAGCCGGAGGCGAGCAACACCACAGAGGCCCCGAGGAAGGCGAGGGACGACCACCGGGGCGCGGGGCGCAGCGGGCGGGCGGGTGACGGGCGACGGTCTGGGCGATGGGAGCGCGGCATCGGAACGGTACCGGTGGCGTGGTGGGGATGAGGGCGGCCTGCCGGAATGTACGCAGCGTGGGCGGGTCCCCCACCGGAGCCCTCGATGTCCCGCGGATTCACCCTGTTGGAGCTCGTCGTCACCTGCGCGCTGATCGGGCTCTTCGCCTCGGTCGCGATCCCGCGGACGGGGGGCGCACTCGACCGCCTCCGCGTGACGCAGGCCGCCGAGGCGGTGGCCGGGGCGGTGCACCTCGGCCGCACCGCCGCGATCGCGCGGGCCAGCTACCTGCGGGTGATCGTCGACGAGCCGTCGGCGTCGATGCGCGTGGAGGGGGACCGCGACACCGTCCTCGTGCGGTCGGTCGGCGCGGACCATCGCGTGACGCTACGCGCCACGCGCGACACCATCACCTACGCGCCCTCGGGGCTCGGTTACGGCCTCGCGAACACCACGATCATCGTCGCGAGCGGGGCGCGCGCGGAGACGGTGACGGTGAGTCGGCTCGGGCGGGTGCGGACGAGCTGGTGACGGGCCGGCGGCGCTTGGCCGACGGCGCCGCGCCCCACGTCAGGTCCCGAAGTCGAACCCGGGGACCGAGATGCGCGCGATCTCCTGCCCGATCACCCGCTCGATCGTCCGGACCATCCCGATCTCGTCGGCGCACATGAAGGTGAAGGCATCCCCCTCCTTCGCGGCGCGTCCGGTGCGGCCGATCCGGTGCACGTAGTCCTCGGCCTGCTGCGGCACGTCGAAGTTGATGACGTGCGTGATGCCGGAGATGTCGAGCCCACGCTGCGCGATGTCGGTCGCGACGAGGAGCTTCGTCTCCCCCGCCTTGAACCGCGCGAGCGCCTGCTCCCGCTGCGCCTGAGTCTTGTCGGCGTGGAGCGCGTCGGCCGCATAGCCGGCGTCGCCGAGGTGCCGGACGACGCGGTCGGCGCCGTGCTTGGTGCGCGTGAAGACGAGCACCGAGTCGTCCGCTCCGGCCTCGCGCAGCAGGTGCACGAGGAGGTCCATCTTCTTGTGCTTCGGCACCGGGTAGACGCAATGGCGCACCGTCGCGGCGGCCTGCGAGCGCCGCCCCACCTGCACCACCTGCGGCTTCCGCAGGTATTTCCGCGCGAGCGCCTCGACCTCGGGAGGCATCGTCGCGGAGAAGAGGAGCGTCTGCCGGTAGGGATGGATCTGCGCGACGATCCGGTTGATCTGGGGCGCGAAGCCCATATCGAGCATCCGGTCCGCCTCGTCGAGCACGAGGACCTCGAGGTCGTCGAAGATCACGTGCTGCTTCTCGAGATGGTCGATCAGGCGGCCCGGCGTGGCGACGATGATGTCGACGCCATTCTTGAGCGCAGTGGTCTGCGCCTCGTAGCCGACGCCGCCGTACACGGAGATGACGTCGAGCCCGGTGCCGCCGCTGTACTTCCGGATGCTCTCCTCCACCTGCTGGCAGAGCTCGCGCGTCGGCGTGAGGATCACGGCGCGCGTGCGCGTCGCCCCGCCCATCAGGCGCTCGATGATCGGGATCGTGAACGCAGCGGTCTTCCCTGTGCCGGTCTGCGCGAGCCCCATCAGGTCGCGCCCCTTCAGGGCGAGCGGCACCGCCTGCGCCTGGATCGGCGTGGGGCGCGTGTAGCCCGCGGCGTCGAGCGAGGCGAGCATCGCGGAAGAGAGCCCGAGGTCCGCGAAGGTGATCTCGGAGGTCCTAGCCTCCTGCTGCGCGAGCGTGAGCGTCGCCGCCTCCGGAGCCGGCGGCGCGTCGACGGCGGGCGTGGAGTCGGGCGTGGAGTCGGGCGTGGTGGCGGACGACGGGGCGTCAGCGGGGGCGGCGGCACCCGTGGGACGGGCGGCGCGGGGAGAGCGGGCGCCGGTCCGGCGCGATGGCGTGCGGGGGGGCATCAACGGACTCCGGTCAGATCACCTCGATCGGTCGGCCCGAGAGCCGCGCGATGAGACCGATGCGGAAGGTGACGTCGGTCCAGCGCTCGTCGCCGCCGTGCACCTCCTCGAGCGGGAACATCGGCCAGACATAGGGGTTCGTGCTCTTCGGCATCGCCATCCCCTTGTGGGGATGCCAGACGCCGTCGCGGCCGCAGTCGTCGACAAAGCGCTCGTACATCTTGCGCCAGACCTCGTTCCGGCGGAGGTAGCCGAGGCGCGCCATCAGCTCGAGCCAGGCGAGCGCCGCGGGGACGTCGGCCTCGACGGCGTTGCGATGCGGGAGGTGGTCACCGAGCACCACCTGCGGCACCTCGACGAGTTGCGTCCCGATCTGCTGCACCGGCTCCTGCCGCGGCAGCGGACGCGAGAGATACTCGTACAACAGCTCCATCGTCTCGTAGTGCTCGCTCTGGAAGAGCGGCATATGCGCGATCAGATGCAGCGCGTGCAGCGTCGGCGGGAACGCCTCGGGATGCAGGACCTGCTTGTTCCCGACGCGGATCCACGGCTTCTCGGCCAACGGCGAGCGGAGGAACTCCCCCACCCGATCGATGATGCGCCGCGCGACGCCGCGCAGCCGTGGATCCCCCTCGAACCCGGCGCCGGCGAGCGCGGCGCCCGCCGCCTCACGGAGCCCCTGCCGATGATGCGCGAGGAGTTCGGGCTCGGTCCGCGGCTTGGTCGGCGCGAACTCGTACATCTTGGCGGGATCGACATCCTCGGCGAGCAACGGGAAGAGGGCGCGGCGCGTGTGCACCAACGGCGGCGCGTCCTTGTCCCACCCGCACTCGGTGAGCCGACGGAACGCCGGCACCGTCCCGACCCCCGCGAAATGCTCCGCGCGAGCACCCGGGACGGTCAGGATCGACCGGTTCCAGACGCCGTTGATGTCGGCCTGGACCGCGAGCTCGAGTGCGGGCCGGTACGTGTATGGCAGCAGGCTGATCCGGGGGTCGACCTTCTCCCCCATCTTTGCTACGTCGATGATGGCGCGATACTGAATCGGTGCTGACGCGTGATCGAGGAGCCAGCCAAGCGGGAAAGAAACCGGCTCAGGCGGAGGCGGAGGAGGCGCCAGGACAGATGTCGGAGGGACGACAGGGATGGTCATCACGCTCAAGTCGATTCAAGTCGTTGTTGGACAATGCGTTAGACATCAACGCCTTCCGCCCTTTCCGGACAGACGGGTAATGATACACCAGAATGTCCGAATCGCCAGACAAGAAGCGACTGTTTTAGAGGGCCGTTCGTAACGTCGCGAGGACGGTCCGGAGGATCGGCACCGCGCGGACTCTGCCGATCGGACGGCGCCATCGCCGCCGTGGCAGCATCTTCCGTCAGGACGGCGGGGGAACGTTGCAATCCCCGCCACCCTGTCGTAAGTCAGTCGGAACGTGTCTTGCGCCTTCGGGTCTCATCAATGCGATGGACCGATGCGTCGATCGGTCGCGCCTCCCCATCCCGAAGGCCCCTATGAGCACCCGCCAGACCCTTCCCGTCCTCCCGCTGCGGGGGACCGTCATCTTCCCCGGTCTCACGGCGCCGATCGCCGCAGGCCGGCCAGGCACGCTCCGCGCCATCGAGGCCGCGCTGAAGACCGACCGGCTCGTCTTCGCCGTGGCGCAGAAGGACAACGCCGACGAACCCGACCCTGAGATCCTCTATCAGACCGGCGTGATCGCACGGATCGGACAGGTGCAGCGCGGCCTCGGCGGCGTGCAACTCCTCCTGAACGGGGAGCAACGCGCCACCGCCCTCCAGTTCACGACCACCGAGGGATTCCTCTCCGCCATCGTCGCACACACGGACGACCTCGCGCCGATCGACGAGAAGGACCCGGCCTTCGTCGCGCTCCACAAGGAGATCCGCGAGCGCGCCGCCGAGCTCGGCGAGCGCCGCGGCCTCCCCGAGGAGGTCGTGCATCAGGTGCTCGACTCGGTCACTGAGCCTGGCCGCTTCGCCGACCTCGTCGCCGGGTACCTCGAGCTCCCGGTGCCGGAGAAGCAGGGACTCCTCGAGACCCTCTCCGTCGAGGATCGCCTCCGGAAGGTCCTCGTGAACGTGCAGCGGCAGATCTCCCTCCTCGAGGCGCAGGAGGAGATCAAGACGCAGGTGCAGGAGGAACTCGGCGAGCGGCAGCGCGAGATGTTCCTACGCGAGCAGATGAAGGCGATCCAGAAAGAGCTCGGCGACGACGACACCTCGAAGGAGATCGAGGAGCTGCGCGCCAAGCTCGACGCCCTCCCGCTCCCCAAGCAGGCGCGCACCGAGGTCGAGCGCGAGCTCGGACGACTGGAACGCTCCGGACGCGAGTCGATGGAGGCGCAGGTCATCCGCACCTACCTCGAGTGGATCGCCGAGCTGCCCTGGGGCACCCGGTCCGATGACCATCTCGACCTCCCGCGCGCGAGCACGCTGCTCGATGAGGACCACTACGGGCTCGGCGATGTGAAGGACCGCGTGCTCGAGTTCCTCGCGGTGCGGCAGCTCCGCGCCGCGCAGGCGAGTGCGGAGGCCGCGGCACCAGAGTCGGCCGAGTCCGCGGCGGTCGACGTCACCGCTGAGCATCCGACGCCCGAGGCCAAGGTGACGGAGGCCAAGGCGCGCGCGATGGCGAAGGGTCCGATCCTCCTCTTCACCGGTCCGCCGGGCGTCGGCAAGACATCAATCGCGAAGTCGATCGCCCGCTCTCTCGGGCGCGAGTACGTGCGCGTGGCCCTCGGCGGCGCGCGCGACGAGGCCGACATCCGCGGCCATCGCCGCACCTACGTGGGCGCGATGCCGGGGCGAATCATCCAAGGGATGAAGCAGGCCGGCACCAAGAACCCCGTCTTCCTCCTCGACGAGGTCGACAAGCTCGGCCAGTCGTTCCAGGGGGACCCGTCGAGTGCGCTCCTCGAGGTGCTCGACCCCGCACAGAACGACTCCTTCACCGATCACTACCTCGGCGTGCCGTTCGACCTCTCCGAGGTGCTCTTCATCGCGACCGCGAACTTCGTGCAGAACATCCCCGGTCCGCTCCTCGACCGGATGGAGGTCGTCGAGTTCGCCGGCTACACCGAGCGCGAGAAGGCGGAGATCGCGAAGAAGTACCTCATCCCGCGGCAGCTCGAGGAGAACGGCCTCGGCGACAAGCCGGTGACGTTCACCGACGAGGCAATCGCGTCGCTCGTGAGCCAGTACACCCGCGAGAGCGGCGTGCGCCAGCTCGAGCGCGAGGTGGGCAAGGTGGCGCGCAAGGTGGCACGCCGCATCGCCACGCGCGAGGGCGCCGACCCCACCGCCGACGGCGTGATCACCGCCGAGGAGGTGCGCGAGCTCCTAGGGCGGCCGAAGGTGCACCCTGAGAAGGCGAACGTCGCGCACGAGGTCGGGATCGCGACGGGGATGTACTACACGCCAATGGGGGGCGACATCATGTTCGTCGAGGCGTCGGTGCGCTTGATCGCCGCGCCGGCGGGTGAGGCCGGCGGCGCTCCCGTCTCGCTGATCCTTACGGGTCAGCTCGGCGACGTGATGAAGGAGTCGGCGCGCGCCGCCTTCACCTACGTGACGAAGAACGCCGAGCGGCTCGGGATCCCGCGGGCGCGACTCGGCGCGGTGGAGACGCACATCCACGTCCCGGCGGGGGCGATTCCCAAGGACGGGCCGTCGGCGGGCGTCGCCATCTCGACCGCGCTCGCGAGCGAGCTGAGTGGCCGACCCGTGCGGAAGGACCTCGCGATGACGGGCGAGGTCACACTCCGCGGCCGCGTGCTCCCCATCGGCGGGGTGAAGGAGAAGGTCCTTGGCGCGCTGCGCGCGGGGATCACCGACGTGATCCTCCCGAAGGCGAACGAGGCCGACGTCGAGGACGTCCCCGATGAGGCGCGCGGGCAGCTGCGGTTCCACTTTGTGGAGTCGCTGGAGCAGGTGCTCGCGATCGCGCTCCTCCCTGAGCCGGGACGCGAGGCCGGGGAACCCCTCGCCGTGGTCGCGTAGTACCACACGGAGACCCTCGGGCAGTTCCACCTGACGGGACGCCGGCATACCATCCGGCGTCCCCCGCCCCGCACCGGAGCCCTGTCGTGACCCGTCGCCTCGCCGTCGTCGCCGCTCTTCTCCTCGCCCTCGTCGCGCCCCGCGTCCACGCGCAGGGGGACCGGGCCGTCGTGCAGGTCACCGACGTGCGCGGCAACGCGATCCCCTTTGCGTACGTCTCGATCGTGAACGGCGTGAGCCGCGTGGCGGACGATTCCGGGCGCGCCGCCTTCGCGATGCGCGTCCCCGATTCGCTCCGCCTCGAGGTGCGGCGGATGGGGTTCGATCCCTTCAATGGCTGGGTGAAGCGGAACCCGACCACCGGCCGCTTCGTCGCCGATCTGATCCCGCTCCCGAACGCCCTCGATCCCGTCACCGTCACGGCCCGCGCCAACACGCCGTTGGCGCGGACCGGCTTCTACGACCGGGCCGCGCGCATCCAGCGCGGCGCCTTCGCCGCGCGGATCATCACGCCGGAGGAGCTCGAGTTCCGCAACCCGATTCGTCTCACGCAGGTGTTGCAGGGGGACCGCTTCATCAAGGTGCAGCCGATGAACGGGAAGGCAGTACTGCAGGGGCGCGGCGTGATGTGCGCGATGACGATCCTCCTCGACGGCCAGCGGCTGCTCGGCACCTACGAGGAGGCGATGGGGAACCCGAATCCGCCGCCGATGAGCTCCCTCGCGGCGATCGACGACATCATCGCCGCGCCGTCGATCGCGGCGATCGAGATCTACGGCAGTGCGGCAGCCGTCCCGGTGGAGCTCCAGCGGGTGGCGGGAAGCCGGATGGCGCAGGGGTGCGGTCTCATCGCGATCTGGACCGGCTCGCGGAAGTAGCGTCGCACGTCTCCCCCGTCGCCGCCGCCGCGGCGGCTGGGGATCACAAGTGGATGCTCAGCGCGGCGCGACGAGCGGGCGCACCTGCCCGCGGGCATCGACGCTGAATCGCGGGCGCATCGGCTCCGCCAGCAGGAGCGGCGGCCCATCATCCACGGCGCGAAGCTGGCTCCCCGACGCCATCAGCGCGGACGGCACGGTGTAGGAATCCGCTGGCCCGGTGTGCACCCCATACCCGAGGTCGGCGAGCGCCTGGATCGTCATCCGACCAAGCGGGTTGCTGCTTCCGGCGAAGCCGGTCATCAGCTCGGTGCGAAAGGTGCTCTCCTTCCAGTGCGCGTTGATCGTCCCCGCACCGCAGGTGACGCTGCTCGGGAGATCGAGGCAGTTCTCCGCGGGCACCGCGCCCGCGCAGACCGCGCCCCCGCCATGGTCGTTGACACAGGAGGCCGCCGCGAGCGCGCCGGTGACGCGGACGTTCACCGTCCCCGTGTCGGCGAGGAGGCCGCGGCTCTTCCAGAGGGTCCCGAGCCCGACCACGTGCAGCATCTCGTGCAGCACGACATCCGCGAGCCGCCCTCGGGACGCGAGGTCGGCGAGATCGGCGCTGTCGAAGCGCATCACGCCGAGCGCGGTGAGCCCGCCGGTGGTGCGCGTGAGACAGGGGCCCGCCGAGCCGAGCACCTGTCCGACTCCATCAATCGGCTCGACCTTGGCGAAGATCAACACGTCATCGACAGTCTCGTTCAGCCCGTTGATGCCGGTGAAGGAGCTGTTGCACTGCGTCACCTGGAAGGGCGTACCACCGCTCCCGATCGGCACGTCGACGACATCCCCGACGATTATCGCGGTGATGCGGTCCACCGCGGCGGTGAACGCGTCGGCGATGATACCGGCGGGCGGCGTCCCCGCATAGCGGAGGTCGATCTTGTACGCCGTCTGGATCCGCGCGTCGATGGTGGTCGAGAAGAGGCCGCTCGTGGCGGTCAGCTGTTGCGTCCCGCCGTTCTTGCCGAGGGTCCAGAGCGGGGCGACCGCATTCCCCGACGCGTCGGTCACGACGCGCAGGGTGCCGGCGAGGGAGCCGCCCCCCTTCGCGACGGCGAAGCTGACGGTGTCACCGGGGCGCGCCTTCCCTTTCGCGTCGGCGACCTTCACGCGCACCGGGAGCGCGAGCGACGTCCCCGCGAGCGCGGCCTGATCATCACCACTGCTCACCGTGAGCTTCGCGGCAGGGCCGGGGAGCGAGGGACCGCTCGCCCCATCGCCACACGCACCGAGGCACGCGGCGACCGCGCCGAACAGCACGGCACGTCTCATCGGCGCTCCGGCTTTTTCACGCGGATCGGGGTGACCTTTCCGGTGGAGTCGACTTCGAACGTCGGGCCGAAGGCCGAATCACGGCCGATGTAGGGTGAAGGCGCATCGCCCGTCCGATCCTTGGCGCGGCCGCAGGCGGCGCCGAGCAGCAGGACGGTGAGAACGGTGAGGAGACGCGGGAGGAGGCGAACCATCGGAGGCTCCGGGATCAATCGGTCGGGTGGAACGTACCGCACGGGGGCGCTCAGTACCCCACCCACGGGGCGGCGCGCAGGAGGCGACGCGCGTCGACACGGAGCGCCGCCGGCTCCGTGCCGGCGATGAACAGTTCCACGTAGCGCCGGTTCGGCGGGGTGCTCATGTCGGCGAGGTCGCCCGTCGCACGATCGAGCTCGACGGTCACCACGCCGGCGGGGGGCGTCCAGACCGCCGGGGCGAGTCCACCCCAACGCGCGAGCATCTGGCCGAAGATCGGTGCGGCGAGGGTCCCGCCCGCCGCGCCGGGTGAGATCGGACGCGGCCGGTCGAAGCCGATCCAGACCCCGGCCACGAGCTGCGGGGTCATCCCCACGAACCAGACATCGCTGTTGTCGTCGGTGGTCCCCGTCTTCCCCGCGACGGGGATGGACGCTGGAATCATCCGTCGCACCGCGGTGGCGGTGCCGCTCTCGACCACGCCGCGCATCAGGTCGCGCGTCACGTACGCGACGGCGCTATCCATCGCCGGTACGAGCGATTGCGTGGCCTCGCTGAAGATCGCGCGGCCGCTCGGATCCTCGACGCGCAGCACGAAGCGCGGCTCCACCGGGGTCCCGAGGTTGGCGAAGGTCGTGTAGGCGGAGACGAGATCGATCGGGCGCACCGCCGAGGCGCCGAGCGCACTCGACGGGAACGGGGCGATCGGGGAGGAGATCCCCGCGCGCCGTGCCACCGCGATCACCGAATCAGCGCCGAGGCGCTCCCAGAGCCGTACGGCGACGGTGTTGCGTGATTGCGCGAGCGCCTCGCGCATCGTGATCGGGCCGAGGAAGGCGCCATCCGAGTTCCGCGGCCGGTAGACCGTCAGGTCGAAACGCACCGCGAGCGCCGTGTCGGGGATGATCGTCGTCGGCGGGAGGGAGTCGAGGAGCGCCCGCGCGTAGATGAACGGCTTGAAGCTCGAGCCCGGCTGCCGCACTGCGTTCACCGCGCGGTTGAACGGCGATTCCTGATGGTTGCGGCCGCCGATGAGCGCGCGCACGTCCCCCGTCGCGGGCTCCATCGCGACGACCGCCCCCTGCAGATAGTCGGTGGAGCCGCGCGCCCGGTCGGCGTAGCGTGGGTGGCGATAGTCCCCGCGCGCCTCGATCCCCGTGAGCCCGTCGGCGAGCGCCGCGGCGGCGGCGCGCTGCAGCGCGGGATCGATCGTCGTCGTGATGCGGTAGCCCCCCTCGGTGACACGGATCCCGGCGCGCTCGAGGCGCACGCGGACCACGTCCACTAGGTAGGGCGCCGCCGCCGGCATCCCGAGGTCGGGGGCGGTGCGCAGCGGCTGCGCGCGCGCCGCGCGCTCCTGCGCGGCGGAGATGTATCCCTGCGTCCGCATCAGGCGGAGCACCGCGTCGCGGCGCTCGCGGTTCCGCTCCGGGTGGCGCACCGGGTCGAAGAGCGCGGGGCCCTTGGGGAGCGCCGCGAGCGAGGCCGCCTCCGCGAGGGTCAGACGCGCTGCGGGCTTCCCGAAGTAGTGCCGCGCCGCGGTCTCGATGCCGTAGTAGCCGCGGCCGAAGGCGATCTGGTTGAGATATGCCTCGAGGATCTGCGCCTTGGTGTATCGCCGCTCCATCTCGCGCGCCGCCGCCTGCTCGCGGAGCTTCCGCGCGATCGTTCGGTCGGTCCGGTCGACGACGTCGGGGTGCATGTTGCCGACGAGCTGCTGCGTGATGGTGCTCGCGCCGCGCGACGCGCCGAGGAGGTTGTCCTTGATCGCGCCCGCGATCCCGACGAGGTCGACGCCGTCGTGCTGATAGAAGCGCTGGTCCTCGACGGCGACGAACGCCTGCGGGACGTACGCCGGCAACGAGGCGAGGGGGACGCTGACGCGCCACTCGCGGCCGATCTCGCCGATGAGGGAGCCATCGCGGGCGAGGACGAGCGACGCCTGCGGGGGGCGGATGATCCGCCAGGGCTCACCGGTGGAGGGCGCGGGGGCGGCGACCGGGGCCTGCGCAACGCCCGGGGCCGTCACCAGCGCGACCAGGAGGCCGGCGGCGCAGGCCGTGGCCCGGCCGGACGCGCGGCGTCGGCGGACCGCAGGGCGGGCCATCGGGGAGCGGACGGACGTCACAGTCGAATTCTACACCGACCCGCTCTGAAGGATGCCCCGACCCCGTACCGCTCGCCCCTCGGAGTCGGCACCTTTCTCCTATGCTCACCTTGGCCGTCGCCCAGTGCCGCCCCCGGAAGGGGGATCTCGCCGGGAATCTCGACCGGGTCGGGGCGCTGCTGGCGCAGGCCGTCGCGCTCGACCCGCGGCCCGCCGTCCTCGTCCTCCCGGAGACCGTCCTCTCCGGGTACTTCCTCGAGGGCGGGGTGCGCGACGTCGCGCTCACGGCGGAGGCGCTCCGCGCGGCAATCGAGGCGCGCTACCGGGCCGCGGTCCCCGGCGGCGAGGCGATCGACCTCGTCCTCGGCTTCTACGAATCGCTCGACGGCACGCTGCATAACAGCGCCGCCTACCTACGACTGCAGGGGGATGCGCCCGCCGCGCTCCTGCACGTGCACCGCAAGAACTTCCTCCCCACCTACGCGCTCTTCGACGAGGAGCGCTTCGTGGAGCGTGGGTACGGCGTGCGCGCCTTCGACACCCCGATCGGCCGCGCCGCGCTGCTCGTCTGCGAGGATGCGTGGCATTCGCTCACGGGGACCATCGCCGCGCTCGACGGCGCGCAGGTGGTCTTCGTGCTCGCCGCCGCGCCCGCGCGCGGCACCGCGCCCCGCACCGACGGCGTGCCGGGCCCCGCGAGCGTGGAGCGGTGGGAGCGGCTCGTGCGCGACATCGCGGAGGAGCAGGGCGTGTTCTGCGTCCTCGCGAACCTCGTCGGGAGCGAGGGGGGGCGGATGTTCCAAGGGGGCTCCCTCGTCGTGGGGCCGCGCGGCGACGTGCGCGCGCGGGCACCGGTCTTCGACGAGGCGCTGCTGAGCGTGACGCTCGATCTCGCTGATATCGGCCGGGTGCGCGCCGAACTCCCGATGCTCTCTGACCTGCGGACGATGCTCCCCTTCCTTCGGCCGGAGCTCGACCGCGTGATGGGGATCGCCGGGCCGGCGGCGGCCAACGCGTCCACCTCGTCGAGCGCGACGCCCGCGGCGCCCTCGACCTCCGGTGCCGCGACGACTGACGGCGCGACGCCCGCGCCCTTCCCTGCGCTTCCGCTCATCCACTCCGTCGCGCAGGGCCGCGGTGTCCCGCCCACGCTCGAGATCGAGCCCGCGCTCGTCGAGCGGTGGCTCGTTGCGTTCCTCCGCGACGAGTTCCGACGCCGCGGCTTCACCGATGCCGTCGTTGGCCTCTCGGGTGGTGTCGACTCCGCCGTCGTCGCGGCGCTCGCCGCGCGCGCCCTCGGCCCTGATGCCGTCCTCGCCGTGCGGATGCCGTACCGCACCTCGAGCCCCGATTCGCTCGCGCACGCGCAGCTCGTCATCGATCAGCTCCGCATCCGCTCGCGCACGGTGGAGATCACCGACGCCGTCGACGGCTACCTCGCGCACGAGAGCGCCGCCGACGCCGCCCGCCGCGGGAACGTGATGGCGCGGATGCGGATGATCACCCTCTTCGACCTCTCGGCGAAGCACCGCGCCCTCCCCCTCGGCACGGGCAATAAGAGCGAGCGGCTCCTCGGCTACTTCACCTGGCACGCCGACGATTCGCCACCGGTGAACCCCATCGGCGACCTCTTCAAGACGCAGGTCTGGGCGCTCGCGCGGCACCTGGGCCTGCCGCAGGCGATCATCGACAAGCCCGCGAGCGCCGACCTCGTGCAGGGGCAGACCGACGAAGGGGATTTCGGCGTCAGCTACGCCGTCGCCGACGAGATCCTCAACTGGATCCTCCACGGGTGGAGCCCCGCCGAGCTCGTGGCGCGCGGGATGGACGCGGAGGCGATCCGGCTCGTGACGCGTCGGCTCGACTCCACACATTGGAAGCGCAAGCTCCCGACCGTCGCGATGCTGAGCGGCGCGGCGATCGGCGAGAGTTACCTCCGACCGGTGGATCTATGACGCGTCGCGCGACCACACCCACGGCGCCGGCCGCGCGCCGCACGCCAGGTGGCGGCGCCACCGCGGCGCCCATCATCCGCTACGGCTTCCATCCCACGCCCTACGGCGAAGGGTTCATCGCGACCACTGTGCACGGGATCTGTCGGCTCACCTTCGTGGAGAGCGGGCGTCGCGCGACGCTCGCGCGCGTCGCAGCCGAGTTCCCCGGCGCGATATGGGTCGAGGATGTCGTGCGGACCACGTCGCTGATGACGCAGGCCTTCGACGCGAAGCGCAATCAGCGCCTTGCACTCGACTTGAGCGGGACGCCGTTCCAGCGGCGCGTCTGGAGCGAGTTGCTGCAGATCCCGCGCGGCGCGATGACGACCTATGGCGGACTCGCGGCGCGCATCGGGAGGCCGAGCGCCTCGCGTGCGGTGGGGAGCGCGGTGGGCGCGAATCCCGTCTGCTTCGTGGTGCCGTGCCACCGCGTGGTCCGCGGTGATGGGACCCTCGGTGGGTATGCGTGGGGGCCGGAGATGAAGGCCGCGATGCTCGGGGAGGAGCTGGGCCTCACGCCGCCTGCGCGTAGGCGAGGCTGACCGCCCGTTTCGCGCCGCGCTTCAGCTGCCGGTGCACCGCGCGGGCGAAGCGCACGAAGTTCGCCCCTGCCTGAGGATACCGCTCGAAGAACTCCGCCGGCAGGAGCGCGCCCTTCCGCTGATTGCAGGGCTGGCAGGCGGCGACGAGGTTGCCCGGGTCGTGACTCCCGCCCCGGGAGAGCGGGATCACGTGATCCAGGGTGGCGTGCTCGAGTCCGAGGCAGGTGCCGCAATAGACGCAGCGACGTCCACAATCCCGGAAGGTCGCCCGTTTGACCACGCGCTTGTGCTCCGGGTGCGCGAGGTGGCGAGCGTGGCGGGATAGCCCGCGGGGGGAGCGGGCGAGCGCGATGTGGTGGACGTGCCGACGTGACATCTGACCTCGCCGGAAACGGCGACACCCCGCGACGGGGCGTCAGGCCCGGGCGGGGTGTCGACAGTGGATGCGGGGAGGCTCCGGACCGCCGTCGCCGGGGGCGACGCGTGGGGGAGCCTGCTCTCGAGTGCCTGTCCGAACGTATCGGTCATGGGCCTCCCGCGATGGGCGGCGACGGGGGGGGACGTCGCCGGTCTCAACCTGCAGACGCCCAAGAGAGTGCAGCGTCACCGGTGACCGCGCTAGGGGGCCCCGGGTGCTATTTTCCAGCTATGTCTCCGACCTCCGCCACGGCGCCCAGCGCCACCCACGGGCTCTCGAAGGAACAGCTCGTCGCCGCCTACCGCACCATGCTCCTGTCGCGCCGCGTCGACGACAAGGAGATCCAGCTCAAGCGGCAGAACAAGATCTTCTTCCAGATCTCCGGGGCGGGCCACGAGGCGGTCCTCGCCGCCGCCGGCTGCGTCTTCAAGCCCGGCCACGACTGGTTCTACACCTACTACCGCGACCGCGCCCTCTGTCTCGCCCTCGGGATGACCGCGGCGGAGATGCTCTACTCGGCGGTGGGCGCGGCGATCGACCCCAACTCCGGCGGGCGGCAGATGCCGTCGCACTGGGGTCTCAAGAAGGCGAACATCGTCTCCGCCTCCTCCCCCACCGGGACGCAGTTCCTACAGGCCGTCGGCTCCGCCGAGGCGGTGCTGCGCGCCAAGGCGCTCGGCGTCACCGAGGGGTTCGCGGACGATGAGGTCGTCTTCGTCTCCACCGGCGACGGCACCACGTCGGAGGGGGAGTTCTGGGAGTCACTCAACTCCGCCTGCAACCTGAAGGCGCCGGTCGTCTACCTCGTCGAGGACAACGGCTACGCCATCTCCGTCCCCGTCGAGGTGAACACCGCCGGCGGCTCGATCTCCAAGCTCGTGACCGGCTTCCCGGGACTCTACATCCAGGAGGTCGACGGGTGCGACTTCCTCGCCTCGGTCGAGGTCCTGCAGAAGGCCGTCGCGTACGCGCGGACGCGGAAGGGCCCGGCGCTGGTGCACGCGAAGGTGATCCGCCCGTATTCGCACTCGCTCTCGGACGACGAGGTGATGTACCGCCCCGACGCCGAGCGCTCCGCTGACGCCGCGCGTGATCCCATCACGACGTATCCGCAGTGGTTGATCGCCGAAGGGTACGCGACCGCGGCGGAGATCGAGGCGATCCAGGCGTCGGTCGATGCTGAAGTGTTGGCCGCGACGGACGACGCGCTCGCGCAGCCGCAGCCGTCGCCCGAGACCGTCGGGTTCGCGGTCTACTCCCCCGAGGTGGACCCGACGGGCGAATCGTTCGACACCGAGGACGACCCGCAGTTCAGCGGGGAGCCGACGACGATGGTCGACCTCCTCAACGTCTGTATGAAGGACGAGATGCGGCGTGATGAGCGGATCGTGGTCTTCGGCGAGGACGTCGCCGATGTCTCGCGCGAGGAGTACCTCGGTCAGGTGAAGGGGAAGGGCGGCGTCTTCAAGGTCACGTGGGGGCTGCAGAAGGAGTTCGGCGGGACGCGGGTGTACAACTCGCCGCTCGCCGAGGCGAACATCATCGGGCGCGCGATCGGGATGGCGCTACGCGGATTCAAGCCGGTGGTGGAGATCCAGTTCTTCGACTACATCTGGCCCGCGTACATGCAGCTGCGGGACGAGCTCGCGACGATGCGGTGGCGGTCGAGCAACGCCTTCGCGGCACCGGTGGTGGTGCGCACCACGTATGGCGGCTACATCCGCGGCGCGATCTATCACTCGCAGACCGGGGCGTCGCTCTTCACGCACTGCCCGGGGCTGCGGGTGGTCTGCCCGAGCACCGCACTCGACGCGAACGGGCTGCTGCGCACCGCAATCCGATGCGACGACCCGGTGATCTTCCTCGAGCACAAGCACCTGTACCGGCAGACGTACAACAAGGCCGCGTACCCGGGCCCGAACTTCATGATCCCGTTCGGGAAGGCGAAGACGGTGAAGGCGGGGACCGACGTGACCGTCGTGACCTACGGCGCGACGGTCCAGAGAGCGCTGACGGCGGCGAAGCAGGTGGAGGAGCGCGGGCTCTCGGTGGAGGTCATCGACCTCCGGACGCTCTCGCCGTGGGACCAGGAGGCGGTCTACGTATCCGCGAAGAAGACAGGGCGCGTGATCGTGGCGTACGAGGATTCGATCTCGTGGGGGTATGGCGCCGAGATCGCGGCGCGGATCGCGGACGACTGTTTCGCGTGGCTCGATGCGCCGGTCAAGCGGGTGGCGAGCACGGACACGTTCGTTGGGTACGCGCCGAGCTTAGAGGATGCGATCCTGCCGCAGGTGGCGGATTTCGTGAAGGCGTACGAGGAGATCGTCGCGTTCTGATCACCGGCACCTCGGGCATCCGCCCGCGGTGCCGGCTTCAGCCCCGCCGCTCGAGCGCGTCGCGGATGTCGAGTAGGATCTCGAAGTAGAGCTGGTCGCGCGTGTACGCGAACTGCAGGGACTCGAGCTTCAGGGGATCGTTCTCGACCTTCGCCTTCTGGTAGACCTCATCGAAGGCGGACTCGAGGTTCTCCAGGATGCGTGCACGGGACCGGGACATCGGGATCTGCTCCAACGCGGAGAGGGTGAGCCGAGGTGCGACGACCGGCGCCGGGGGCATCGGCGCCGGAGCGGACTCGAGGAGGTACTTGGCGGCGGCCCCGAAGAGGTCGCGGCGCGGATCGACGGGCGAGGGCATGTCAATCTACCTCACTGCCAGATCACCTGCGCGCCGGCGGCGTACCACGCCTCCACCTGCGGCGCCGCCATCGCCTCGATCCGCGACCGCTTGATCTTCATCGTCGGGGTCAGGGTCTCCGATTCGATCGACCAGGGCGCCGCCGCGACGACGAACATCTGCAGCCGCTCGTACTCCACGACGTGGCGATTCACGACGGCGAGCCACTCGGTGAGGGTCTGGGTGAGTTCGGCGCGGACCGCCGGGTCCTGCATCTTCGGACGGAGATGCTCGGCGAGCACGACCATCGCGTACGCTGCCGGCTGCCCAACACCGCTCACGCACGAGAGCTCGATCGCCTCGTGCTCGTTGATGAAGTTCTCGATCGGCGCCGGGGCGACGTACTTCCCCTTCGCCGTCTTGAAGAGCTCCTTCACGCGCCCGGTGATCTTCAGCAGCCCGTCCGGGCGCCGCTCACCGCGGTCCCCGGTGCGGAAAAATCCATCTGACGTGAACGACTCCGCGGTGAGCTCGGGGAGCTTGTAGTAGCCGACCATACAGCCCGGCGACTTGATCAGAATCTCCCCCTCCTCGCTGATGCGCACGCCGACATCGTTGTACGGCACGCCGACGAAGCCCGGGAGCTTGTGCGTCGCGGTGGAGAGATGGCTGTACGCGAAGTCCTCGCTCATCGCGTACCCCTCGAGAAGATTGAGCCCGAGGCGGCGGTACCAGGCGATCAGCTCGGCGGGGATCGGCGCCGACCCGGACCCGGCGAGGCGCACCTGGTCGAGGCCGAGTCCCTTGAGGACCTTCTTCCCGATGACGCGGTTGAGCAGCGGGATGCGCAGCAGGCGATCGAGCTTCTGCGCCGGCATCTTCGCGAAGACGCCCTGCTGGAACTTGAGCCAGAGGCGCGGGACGGAGATGAAGATCGTCGGACGCGCGCGCTGGATGTCCGCGACGAACGTGTCGAGCGCCTCAGCGAAGAAGATGTGACCACCGGCTACAAATGAGGCGCACTCGATGTACGCGCGCTCGAAGACGTGCGCGAGCGGGAGATACGACAGCGCGCGGTCCTCGGGGGAGAAGTCGATGCCGCGCATGATCCCCTCGGCGGCGGCGGTGATGTGCCCGAAGTCGTGCATCACCCCCTTCGGGGTGCCGGTCGAGCCGCTCGTGTAGAGGAGCAGCGCGATATCGTCCGCTGCGCGCGCGGGCTGCCCGCCGAGCGGCGCGACCGTCGCGATGACCTGATCCCACGCCGTGCCGATGACCGTGGGCGCGAGGGGGAAGCTCAGGCGGTGCGTCGTCTCGGGGATGCCGGGGAGTTGCGCCTCCCACTCCGCGTCGAGCTTGCCGATGAAGATCGCCTTCGCCTCGCTGTGCTCGAGGATGTAGGCGATGGTGTCGGCCTTCTCGGTCGGGAAGATCGCGACGGTGGTGAAGCCGCCCATCCAGATGGCCAGCTCGGCCATGAAGAAGTGGGCGCAGTTCTTGGTGAGCATCGCCACCTTGTCGCCCGGCTGGAGGCCGAGGCTCCGGAGGTGGGCCGCCATCCGCCGCGCCTCATCGAGGACCTGTCGCCAGGTGTAGTCGACGGTCTTCCCACCGCCGACTGGCTGGGTCAGGTAGACCCGGTCGGCCAGGGCGGTCTCTTTTTCATAGATGTATTCGAGGATGAGCTTCTTGGGGGACACGGGACTGCCTCGCCGAGAGAGTTGGGCAGAGTATAGGGGTGGGGAGCGCATTCGGGGAGGCGGAAGGCTGGAGGCTGAACGCTGAAAGTTGGACGGCGTTAGGTCTCGCCTTCAGCCTTTAGCCTTCAGCCTTCAGCATCCCTCTGGCACACCACTTGCACCCTTGGGGTATGACGTCAGGAAACGCCCCGCCAAAGTGGCGGGCGCACCCTGGCAGCCGTCGTCACTTCTTTCGGAGCGCTCGATGAACAACCTGAAGGTCTTCCTGCTGATGGCCGGTCTCACCGCCCTGGTCGGGGCGGCGGGCGGCGCACTCGGAGGCCAGAGCGGGATGATGATCGCCCTGCTCTTCGCGGCTGGGATGAACGTCTTCATGTACTGGAACTCAGCCTCGATGGTCCTGCGCTCGTATCGCGCGCAGGTCGTCGACCGGTCGCAGGCGCCGGAGCTGTATGAGATGGTGGACCGGCTGCGTCAGCGCGCCGGGCTGCCGATGCCGACGGTCGCAATCGCGCCGCACGACCAGCCCAACGCCTTCGCGACGGGCCGCAGCCCGGAGCACGCGGTGGTCTGCGTGACGTCGGGCCTCGTGAAGCTGATGGACCGCGAGGAGCTCGAGGGAGTCATCGCACACGAGCTCGCGCACATCAAGAACCGCGATATGCTGCTGCAGACGATCACCGCGACGATGGCGGGCGCGATCTCGAGCCTCGCGCAGATCGCGCAGTGGGGGATGCTCTTCGGCGGCGGGCGTGACGATGAGGAGCGCGGGAGCCCGGCTGCGGCGCTGGTGATGATCATCGTGGCGCCGATCGCGGCGATGCTGATCCAGTTCGCGATCTCGCGGCAGCGCGAGTTCAAGGCGGACGCGGTGGGCGCGGAGATCCACGGCCGCGCCGGCGGGCTGGCGCGCGCGCTCCGGAAGCTCGACGCCTATGCGCAGCGGATCCCGATGGACGTGGCCCCGGCGGTCGCGCCGCTCGCGCAGGTGAATCCGCTCGCCGCACACGGCGGCGGGCTCAGCTCGCTCTTCTCGACGCACCCCTCCACCGAAGAGCGCGTCGCGCGGCTCACCGCGCTGGGGTGACCCCGTCGCCGAGGCGGTGGAAGACCGCCTCGGTGACCACGTGCCCATCGCGCAGATGCTCCACGACGATCCGCTCAAGGAGCGCCGGCGTGACGGACGCGTACCAGACGCCCTCGGGATAGACGACCGCGATCGGCCCGCCGGCGCAGACACCGAGACACGGGGTCTCGCTCCGCTTCACACGATTCGGTCCGAAGAGGAGATCCTCGCGCTGCAGGAGACGCGCGAGCTGGGCGTAGAGCGCGCGCCCCGCGCGGTCGGGGGCGCAGTAGCCGCCGGTGCAGATGACGATGTGACGGCGATACGGCTCCATCATCGCCGGCATCGCGCTCGGCGTGCCGGCGGTCACGGCTCCTTCGGCTTCTTGTACTCGCCGGGGGGCGCGATGTAGCGCAACGCCTCCACCGGCGTGCCGCCGAGGAGATGCTCGTCGAGGATCCGCTTGGCGCCCGCGGCGTCCACGCCGGCATACCAGACATCCTCAGGGTACACGACGACCATCGGCCCGTGGCCGCACTGGCCCATGCATCCCGACTGGTTGGCGCGGATGCGCTGCGCCATCCCGGCCTCGCGGAGGCCGTCCTTCAATACCTGGAACGTGGCGGCGGAGTCCTGCGAGCCGCAGGTCTTGCCGCCGGTGCACACGAACACGTGCCGCTCGAACTGGCCCATCAGTCGTCCGGGGGGAGGATGAGGTCTCCGGGCGCGCGTCGCGCGCCCTCCCTACATTAGCACAATGCCCACACCGCGCATCGTCAACAGCAGTAGGACCGTTCAGCCATTTCGCACGGCCGCCTCGCTCCTCGGGATGCTCTGTGCCGCCACCCTGCTCGGCGCCACGGCGTTCGTCCCCGCCGCACTCGCCGGCCAGGTCCCTGCCCCGACAGCCGGACCGACGCCCGCCGGCGAATCCAGCGGGCCCCTCTACCTGATCCACGCGAACGTGGTCGATGGGGTCACCGCAACGGTGATCCGCGACGCAACGATCGTGATCGACGGGGCGCGCATCACGCGCATCGCGCCGGGGCTCTCGCTCCCGCGCGGCGGCGGCGTGCGGGTGATCGACCTCGCGGGGCGCTGGGTCGCGCCCGGCCTGATCGATGCGCACACGCACATCGCCACCCTCGCGAACGCGCGCCGCGCCCTCTTCTCTGGCGTCACGACGATCCGCTCGGCGAGCGTGCCGGCATTTCAGGATCTCGCGATGCGCGCGCAAGCGCGCGCCGGCCAGATCGTCGCGCCGGATGTCCTCGCCACGGGGGTCTTCGTGACGCCGTCGCTCGGCGAGACCATCCTCGCCGACCCGCGCCTCGGTCCGCTCGCCGGCGGCGTGACCACCCCCGACCAGCTCCGCGCCCTCGTGCGCATCAACCTCGACCGTGGCGTCGACTGGATCAAGACGCGCGGCACCGAGCGGGCCGGCCTCCCCGACACCGACCCGCGCAAGCAGGTCTACACGGAGGCCGAGCTGCGCGCGATCGTCGAGGAGGCCGCCACCAAGAACGTCCCGGTGATGGCGCACGCCCACGGCGACGAGGGCGCCTACGCCGCCGTCGCCGCGGGGGTGAAGAGCATCGAACACGGCACGTATCTCTCCGACTCGACGCTCCGCCTGATGCAGCAGAAGGGGACGTGGTTCGTCCCGACCCTCTCGACGGTGGTCGATCTCACGCAGCCCGGCGGCGACTACGACGATCCGGTCCTCGCGCTGCGCGGCCAGCATATGCTGCCGCGTCTCGAGGACGCGATCCGACGCGCGCACGCCCTCGGCGTGCGGATCGCTGCGGGGGCCGACACCGATTATGGCCCCGAAGGGACCACGCGCATCGCGCACGAGGTGATGCGCTTCCGAGCGCTCGGGCTCTCGCCGGTGGAGGCGCTCGCGACCGCGACGAGCGGCGCGGCGGAGCTCCTCGGCATCGCGGCGCGCACCGGGCGCCTCGCCGCCGGGATGGAGGCCGACCTGATCGTCCTCGAGGCGAACCCGCTCGAGGATCCGATGGCATTGCAGGACGTGCTCGTCGTCATCACCGACGGGCGCGTCGTCCTCAACCGCACGCCCTTCGGGCGGCAGGGAGCACGATGAGCGGCAAGGTGAATTCGGTCGTCGTCCACTGGGCCGGCGACCATCGCTTCGACGGCGGCCGACCCGGCAGCCCGCACACGATCCGTCTCGACGCCTCCGCGCAGACGGGGCCGGGGCCGGTCGATGGACTCCTCTGCGCCCTCGCGAGCTGCACCGGCGTGGACGTGGTCGACATCCTCGAGAAGCGCCGGACCCCGGTGGCCTCGCTCGCGATCGCCGTCACGGGCCAGCGCGTGGACGCGGTGCCGGCGCGCCTCACGGCGATCCACCTCGGCTACACGATCACCGGCGCGGGGATCGAGCGGGTGCACGCGGAGCGGGCGATCGAACTCGCGGTCACGAAGTATTGCTCGGTCCGTGACTCGCTCCGCGAGGACATCGCGGTGACCTGGTCGCTCGAGCTGGCGTGAGTCGTCGCGCTGGCGCCGCGGCGACGCGGCGCTAGCGGCGGATCTCCCGGAGGAGATGCGCCGCCTCCGGCAGGATGAGCCGATCCATCGCGAGGCTCACCGCCGCCGCGGAGCCCGGGAGCGAGATGACGAGCGTGCCCCGTGCGCTCCCCGCGGTCGCGCGCGAGAGCATCGCCGCGGTCCCCACCTGCTCTTGATAACCGAGGAGCCGGAAGAGCTCGCCGAAACCCGGAATCTCCTTCTCGAGGAGGGGGCGTACCGCCTCGATGGTGCGGTCGCGCGAACCGAGCCCCGTGCCACCGGTGATCACGATGACATCGACGTCGTCGCGCGCGATCCAGTCGGCGACGAGGGTGCGCACGCGGGATTCGTCATTCGGCAGCAGCTCACGTGCGACGACGGGGTGCCCCGCGGTGGTGAGCCCCTGCGCCAGGCGGTCGCCGGAGACGTCGGTCTCGCGGGTGCGCGAGTCGGTGACGGTGAGGACGGCCGCACGGAAGACGGCGAAGCGCGCGGCGTCGGCGCGGTGGGCGGCGGTACCCTCGGGGAGCTCGGTCATCGATGGAACATCCCACGTGTGCCGGCGCGCGCCAAGGGGGCGTGGGTCCATCGGCGCGCGGCGCCCGGATGGGTCGAGTCGCGCGCACCCGCCTTGCCCGGCCGACCGCGCCACGGGAGCTTTCGCGGATGCAGATTAGCCATCTCCGTGAGGACTACCGCCGCGAGCGCCTCGATGAGGGGGACGTCCTCCCCGACCCGGTCGCGCAGTTCCATCGTTGGTTCGCGCAGGCGCGGGAGGCCGAGGCGCCGGAGCCGAACGCGATGGCGCTCGCCACGAGCGATGCCGACGGCACGCCGAACTGCCGGATGGTGCTCTTGAAAGAGGCGGACGCCCGCGGCTTCGTCTTCTTCACCGATTACCGGAGCGTGAAGGGGGCCGAGCTCGACGCGACGCCGCAGGCCGCGCTCTGCTTCTGGTGGGCGCCGCTCGAGCGGCAGGTCCGGATCCAGGGTCGCGTCGAGCGGATCGACCCCGCCGAGTCGGCGGCCTACTACCGGCAGCGACCGCGCGGGAGCCGGCTCGGGGCGTGGGCCTCGACGCAGAGCAGCGTCCTCCCCAACCGCGCTGCGCTCGAGCAGCAGCACGCGGAGGTCGAGGCGCGGTATCCCGACGAGGAGGTGCCGCTCCCGCCGCACTGGGGCGGATTCCGGGTGATCCCGTCGCACTTCGAGTTCTGGCAGGGGCGGCAGAGCCGCCTGCACGATCGACTGCGCTACCGGCCCGCCGAGGGAGGCGGGTGGGTGATCGAGCGGCTCAGCCCGTAAGCCGCGCGCGCACACGCGACGCGGGCTGACCGCGCATCATCCGCCAATCACCCTCGCAGCTCGGCGAGCGCCTCGCGCGCCGGCTTCAGCTTCGGATCCAATCGCACCGCCGCCTCGTAGGCCGCACGGGCGTCGGCGGTCTTCCCCGCCTTCGTGAGGACCACACCGAGCCGGTAGTGCACCGACGCCTTGCTCGGGCGGTACTGATTCACCTCCCACGACGGGACAGTGAGGACCTCGCGCAGCAGACGCTCGCCGCGCGCAAGCTGCTGTCCGGTGGTCCCCGCGAGTCGGCCGAACTGGATCCGCGCGGCGACGTCGTCCGGGCGCCGCGTGAGGAAGGCCTCGAGCGTCTGGAAGGCCGCCGCGGTGCGACCCCACGCCTGCTGCCGCTGCGCGAGGGTAATCACCGGCGCCGCGCTGTCCGGTGCGGCGGCCATCGCCTGACGGAGCGCCCGTTCGGTGGTGACGGTGTCCTTGTCGCGGAGCGCGAGGGTGGCGGTCGCCATATGCCCCCGCATCGGGTCGCGACGGAGGAGCTCCCGCTGCTGCTCGCGCGCCTTCTCGGGGCTGCCCCCCATCACGCTCGGCGCGAACGCATAGAAGAAGAGCAGTCCCTCCCGCGCCTCGACGAGCGAGGGGTCGAGCTCCACCGCGCGCTCGAACGACTGCTTGACGCGTCGCGCGATCAGCGCCTGCCGTACGGGGTTCGCGCTGAATGCGTCCTGCCCGAGGGCGAGCCCGAGCCGCAGATGATACTCCCCGACGCGGTCATTGAGGGCGATCGCGCGTTCGAACCGGTTGACGGCGGTCGGCGCATCGTTGGCGCGGAGCGCGCGCATCCCCTCGGCGTATGCGGTGCGGTCGGGCTGGGCGTGGAGGATGCTGAAGGCGCAAAGCTGAAGGCTGAACGCGAACAGCAGGCGGAGGGCGGGATTCACGCGTGAGATCCAGAACGCAACGTGGTGGGACGTACACTGCGCGTACGCATCGTCATTGGGAAAAGATGCTTCTCCAACCCGGCGACTCGGCGCGGAGTTCCCCCAACAGCTTCAGATAACTCTCATAGCGCTCGGCATCGAGCGCGCCGGCCGCGACCGCGCGGCGCACGGCGCACTCCGGTTCCGAATCGTGTCGGCAATCCTGAAAGCGGCACTCGCCGAGGTATGGGCGGAACTCGGGGAAGCACTGGTCGAGCGATTCGGCGGGGAGCCCCCACATCCCGACCTCGCGTAGCCCCGGCGTATCGACGAGATACCCCTCGTCACCATCTGGGAGCGGGATGAGCTTCGCGCCGACCGTCGTGTGCCGCCCCTTGTTCACCGACGGTGAGATCTCCTGCGTGCGGAGATCGAGCGCGGGGTGTAGTGTGTTGAGCAGCGACGACTTCCCGACGCCCGATGGCCCCGTGACCGCGGTGACGCGCCCGTGGAGGTCGCGACGCAGGTCGTCGAGCCCATCCCCGCGCTTGGCGCTCGTGCAATGCACCGGATACCCGGCAGCGCGATAGGGCGCCGCGAGCGCCTCCACCTCCGCCGGATCGTCGCAGAGATCGACCTTGTTCAGCACGAGATGCACCCGCAGATCGTTCGCCTCCGCGATCACGAGGAAGCGGTCGACCATCCGGCGGTGCGGCTCCGGCTTCCGGAACGCGAAGACAATGAGGACCTGGTCGACGTTCGCCGCGAGGATGCGCTCCCCATAGCGGCCACCCGGCTCGCGGCGCGCGAGCACACCGGAGCGTGGTGCGATCGCCGTGATGCGCCACCCACTCTCGCGCTCGTCGCGGTCGATGGTCACGTGATCGCCGACGGCGAGCTTGAGCGCCCCACGCACCTCCTGCTTCAGGCGACCGGCGAGCGCCGCCTCGTGCGTCTCCCCGACGGCGTCACGGACGCGCCAGACGCCCCCCGTTCCCTCGACGACGATCGCGGCGCGCTCGCTCACGCGAGTTCCGCCTCGTCGTCCCACGCAGCCGCGGCGCGCGCCGCCTCGGCTCGGGCAAGGATCAGCGTATCGAGCCGCCGCTGGACCTCGTCGACGTCCATCACGCCGAGGGCGGTGAGCGCCGCCTCACGATCGTCGCCCCACGCGAGGAACTCACTCTCGAGGTGACCACTCACCCCCTGCTCGCCCATCCGCTTCCACTGGACGAAGAGGAGGAAGGCGCCCCAAGGACGCGTCGACTCCCCGGTGCGATCGGTCATCAGCTCCACGCTGTACGAGCAGCCGTCGCGCCCATCGAACGCCGCCGGACGCGCGTGCACCGCGGCGTACCCGCCGATGGTGCGCTCATCCCCCTTTGAGTGATCCGCAGGGAGGTGGCGGCTCATTCACGGCTCATCGGCGGCGCATCCCGGAATCCCGCATCCGACGTCAGGCGGTCACGCGAACGTCTCGCGGAGCACGTTGCCGAGGATGAACGCGATGTTCGCGGGGCGTTCGGCGAGGCGACGCATCAGGTACGGATACCACTGCGTCCCGAACGGCACATAGACGCGGACGCGCCAGCCGTCACGCACCAGCCGCTCCTGCAGGTCGCGCCGCACGCCATAAAGCATCTGAAACTCGAAGCGCTCCGGCCCGATCCCCTCGGCGCGCGCATAGCGCTGCACCTCGGTGATGATCGCCTCGTCGTGCGTAGCGATGCCGGGATAGTGGCCGCGCGCGAGGAGACGACGCATCCCCTCCACATACGTGGCGTCGACGTCCCTCTTGTCAGGGAAGGCGACGGTCGCTGGCTCGAGATACGCGCCTTTGCAGAGGCGCACCCGGCAGCCCTTCGCAATCGACCAGTCGATGTCGTCGAGGGTGCGACGCAGCGCGCTCTGCAACACGACGCCCACCTGCCCCGGGTAGGTCGGGTAGAGACGCTCGGAGAAGAAGTCGAGGGTGCGCTGGGTGTACGGGCTCCCCTCCATATCGAGCCGCACGAAGGAATCGATTGCCTTCGCCTTCGCGAGGATCTCCGTCGTGACGGACTCGCAGAGGTCGTCGCGGATGTCCTGGCCGAGTGCGGTGAGCTTCACCGAGACGTTGGCGTCCAGCTTCCGCCGCGCCATCTCGTCGAGGAGTTCAAGGTACTGCCGCCCCGTCTCACGCGCCTCGGCTTCGTTCGTGACCGACTCGCCGAGGAGGTCGAGCGTCGCGGTGATCCCCTTCGCGTTCAGTTCGGCGACGGCGTCACAAGCGGTGGCGATCATCTCACCGGCTACGAAGCGTGAGGCGAAGCGCTTGGCGAGCCCGTTGTGCCGGACGAAGCGGAAGATCCCCGGCTGGCGGGAGAGATAGAGCAGGAAGGTGCGGAGCATAGCTCTCGGCGATCAGACCGGCTTGCCGGTCTTGGGATAGAACGTCGTGCCCTCGGCCGCCATCCGGCGAAGGAGGGGCGCGGGCGTATACGGACCGCCGCCGTGCGCGGCGGCGAGCGCTTCGAGACGCCGCACCACCTCCGCGGCCCCGACGGCGTCGATGTGGCGGAACGGTCCCCCACGGAACGGCGGGAAACCGATCCCGAAGACCGCGCCGATGTCGCCGTCGCGGGCCGAACGGATGATCCCGTCCTCGAGGCAGCGCACCGCCTCGTTCACCATCGCGAGCGCGAGCCGGTCGACGATCGTCTCGGCGCTGAGGTTCGTGCGCGCGTCACCGGCGCGGAAGAGCGCGTAGACCGATGCGTCCACGCCGGTGCGCTTGCCGCGGGCATCATAGGCGTAGAAGCCTTGCTTCCCCTTCCGACCGAGTCGGCCCGAGGCGGTGACCTTCTCGAGCGCAGCGCTCGCGAGGATCCGCTCGGGGAAGGCGGCCGACATGATGCCCCCCGACTTGGTCGCGACGTCGAGCCCGACTTCGTCGATGAGCGTGATCGGCCCCACGGGGAACCCGAATCCGCGCATCGCCCGGTCGAGCGCCTCGATCGACACGCCGTCATCGAGGAGCCGCCCCGCTTCGGCGATGTACGGCGCGAGGATCCGGTTCACGTAGAAGCCCGGCGCATCCTGCACGACGATCACCGTCTTGCCGAGCTTCTTGCCGACCTCGACCGCGGTGGCCGCGACATCGGGGAGGGTCTGCGGCGTCACGATGACCTCGAGCAGCGGCATCTTGTGCACCGGGGAGAAGAAGTGCATCCCCACGACGCGCTCGGGCCGCGCGCTCGCCTCGGCGATGCGCGCGATCGGGATCGTGCTCGTGTTCGTCGCGAGGACGGCGGTCGGCGGGAGTACCGCCTCGACCTCCTGGACGACCTTGTGCTTCACGGCGAGGTCTTCGAAGACCGCCTCGATCACGAGCGGGAGCCGACCGAACCCGGTGTAGTCGACCGTCCCGGAGACGAGACTCATCTGGTCGGCGAACTGCACGCGCGTGATGTGCCGGCGCTTGAGTCCTTCGTTGAGCACATCGCGCACCGCCTTGATGCCCTGCCCCACGCGGTCCCACGCGGTGTCCTTGAAGCGCACCGCGAGCCCCTGCTGCGCGCTCACCGCGGCGATGCCGGCACCCATGAAGCCTGTGCCGAGGACGCCGAGGCGCGTGACGGGGAGCGCCGTGGCGCCGGCGGGGAGGCCCGGCTCCTTCTTGAGCAAGGTCGTCGCGTAGAAGAGGAACATCAACTCGCGACAGACGGGGCTCATCGCGAGCGCGCCGAAGAGGCGTGCCTCGGTGGCGAACCCGGCCGCACGATCCCTGTAGGCGGCATGTACGGCGTCGATCGCAGCGGGGAGCGCGGGGTAATGCCCGCCCGACTTGGCGAGCGCGGTCTTCCGCGCCTGCGAGAGGACGATCGCGCGGCCGACCGGCGTGTCCTCGAGGAGGCGCGAACCGATGCTGCGCCGACGCGTATCGCGGCGACGGGGGATCGTGCCGGCAGCGAGCGCGCGGGCGCGGGCGATCGCGGTCGCGCGGAGGATGCCGGGATGCACCATCTCGTCCACGAGGCCGAGCTGGAGCGCCTTCTTGGCGCGGACGTTCTTCCCGGTGAGGATCATATCGAGCGCGGCGGTCAGCCCGACGCGATGCGGGAGCCGTTGCGTCCCCCCCGCGCCCGGGATGAGCCCGAGCTTCACCTCGGGTAGCGCGAAGACGGTCTTCGGCGAGTCCGCGGCGATGCGATACGCACAGGCGAGCGAGAACTCGAGCCCGCCGCCCAGACAGGCACCATCGACCGCCACCACCACGGGGACACGCCCCGACTCGATGCGGTCGAACATCGCGTGGCCGAAGGCGCTCGCCTTCGCCGCGTCATCGGCGCTCGTGAAGGTGAGGAACTGATCGATGTCGGCGCCGGCGATGAAGGTGCCGGGTTTGCCGCTGATCAACACCGCCGCCTGCACCGCCGGGTCGGCGTCGATGTGCGCGAGGACCGCGGTGAACGCCTCGATCACCGCGGGCGAGAACTTATTGACCGACTCGCCGGGGAGATCGAACGTGAGAATGGCGACGCCGTCCTCGACGACGAGCGAGACGGCGCTCGGAGTGTTCACGGTCACGCGGCCTCCACGACCATCGAGAAGCCGAGCCCGCCGGCCGCACAGACGGTCATCAGCCCGTAGCGTCCGCCGCGACGCACGAGCTCGTTCACGAGCGTCGTCGTCACGCGCGCGCCGGTCGCCCCGAAGGGATGCCCGATCGCGATGGAGCCGCCCAGCACGTTGAGCTTCGCACGATCGACGGCGCCAAGCGGCTTCGTCTCCCCCGCGCGCTCGGCCCACGCCTGCGACTCGAACCCCGCGAGGTTCGACAGGACCTGCGCCGCGAAAGCCTCGTGCATCTCGACGAGGTCCATATCGGCGAGGGTGAGCCCCGCGCGCTGGAGCGCGAGCGGCGCCGCGAGCACCGGCGCCTGCAGGAGCTGCTCGCCCGGGTCGAGCGCGGCGTACGCATAGCTGCGGATGTACGCCTTGGGCCGGAACCCCGCAGCCTTCGCGGCGTCCTCGCGCATCAGGAGTACCGCCGCGCCACCATCGGTGAGCGGCGAGGCGTTCCCCGCCGTGACCGTGCCGTAGCGGCGATCGAAGACGGGCTTGAGCTTCGCGAGCTGCGCCGCGGTGGTGTCGCTGCGGACACCGTTGTCGGCGGTGAGAGGGGCGCCCCGCCCGTCGGCGGGGAGGACCGGCACGAGCTCGGCGCCGATCCGGCCATCGGCGATGCCGGCGGCGGCGTGCAGATGCGAGGCGAGCGCGAGCGCGTCCTGCGCCTCGCGGGTGATGCCGTTGAGCTTCGCCATCTTCTCTGCCGACTGCCCCATCGTCTCGCCGGTCGTCGGCTCGGCGATCGCCGGCGTCACCGGGACGAGGTCGCGCGGCCGGATGGCGGCGAGGGCGGCGAGGCGCTGCCCCGTGGACTTCGCCCGGCTCGCGGCGACGAGCGCGTCGGAGAACCCGCGCGAATGCAGGATCGGCACATTCGAGAGCGACTCCGCGCCGCCGGCGATCGCGACCTCGGCGTGGCCGAGCGCGATCTGGTCGGCGGCGTCGGTGATCGCCTGGTTCGCGGAGGCGCAGGCGCGCGAGACGCTCCACGCCTGCACGCCCTTGGGGAGCAGCGGCATCAGGGCGATCTCGCGCGCGATGTTCGGCGCGAGCACGGAGGGGATCACCGTGCCGAACGCGAGGAGGTCGACCGACGCGGGATCGAGATCGGTGCGATGGACGAGCTCGGCGACGGCGAGCTTGCCGAGCTCGATCGCGCCGAAGCCCTTGAGCGCGGTACCGGCCTTCGCGAACGGGGTGCGGACGCCGTCGATGATCGCGACGCGGCGCCCGGGGGTGGAGAGGGTCATCCCGAAAGGTAGGGAGGGGCCTGACGCGATGCAGGGCGTGGGGACGTTGCCGAGGGCCCCGCGCCTCCCCGAGATTGGGACTCCCGTGGTCCCCGTCCCACCGCCCTCCGGCCCGATCCCCTCGATGCGTCCGCTGTCACTGACCATTCCGCGCCCGATGCACCTCCGCCGATGGTCACTCGCCCTCGGGCTCCTCGCCCTCGCCACCGCCTGCCGCACGGCGGAGGTCGCGCCGCCGCTCGCCCTCGAGGCCCTCACCTCCCCGGTCGCGGGGGACGCGGCCGAGCCCTTCGTCGCCACCGCGCCGGACGGTCGGGTCACGCTCAGCTGGCTCGCGAAGGAGGCGGACTCCACCACGGCGCTCCGTTTCGCGACGTGGAATCCGACCACCGGCGCGTGGAGTGCGCCGCAGGAGGTGGTGCGTCGCCGGGACCTCTTCGTGAACTGGGCCGACTTCCCCTCGCTCGTGACGCTGAGCGACGGAACGCTGCTGGCGCACTGGCTGCAGCGGAACGGCGGGGGGCGGGTGCACTACGACGTCCATCTCGCCGCGTCGCGCGACGGGGGAGCCACCTGGGGGCCGAGCAGCCTGCCGCATCCGGAGGGGGTCGCGGCCGAGCACGGCTTCGTGAGCGTCCTGCCCGACGCCGCCGGCGGTGCGGACGTGACACTCCTCGACGGCTCGGCGGGCGCCCTCGCCCCCCCGGGGCCCGACGGCCACGCCTCCGTCCCGATGCAGTTCGGCGTCGCGCGGTGGGCGGAGGGCGCGGTGGTGTCGCGGGCGATCGCCGACTCGAGCGTCTGCGACTGCTGCCAGACGGCGCTCGCGCGGACGACGCGGGGTCTCGTCGCCGTCTATCGCGACCGCTCCGCCGAGGGAATCCGGGATATGGCGGTGATCCGCCACGTCGACGGCGCGTGGACCGCGCCGGCACGGCTTCACGAGGATGGGTGGGCGATCGACTTCTGCCCAGTGAACGGGCCCGCGGTGAGCACCGTCGGCGACACCGTCGCCGCCGTCTGGTTCACGGGGGCGCAGGACACCGCCCGCGTGCAGGTGGTCTTCTCGACGGATGCGGGGGCGACGTTCGGCGCGCCGGTGCGGATCGACGGTGGGCTCCCGACAGGGCGTGTCGATGTGGAGCTCCTCGACGGCGACCGGGCGCTGGTGAGTTGGATCGAGCGCGTCGGCGGCGAGGGCGCGGAGGTACGCGCCCGGATCGTGCGGCGCGACGGCACGATGGAGACGCCGCTCGTGGTCAGCCCCTCCGCCGGAACGCGGGCGAGCGGCTTCCCGCGGATGACCCGCGTCGCAGGGGGCGCGGTGATCGCGTGGACGCTCCCCGGTGCGCCGAGCACCGTGAAGGTCGCGCTACTGCGGACGGAGGCGAAGTGAGCGTCCGCGGACTCGCACGCCGCGTCGTGCTCGCGTTCGCCCTCGGCGGATGCGCGCGCGGCGATCGCGCCGAGGCGACGTCGGCGGCCCCGGTCGCCGTCGGTGCGCCCGCACCGACCTACGCCGCCACCTCCGTCGCGGGCGCGCCCGTCGCGCTCGCCGACCTGCGGGGCCGCGTGGTGCTCCTCAACATCTGGGCCACCTGGTGCAAGCCGTGCCGGCAGGAGATGCCGGCGCTCGACACCCTGCAGCGCCGTCACGAGGCGGCGGGGCTCACCGTCGTCGGCGTGAGCATCGACGAGCCGGGCGAACGCGATCGCATCGCCCCATTCGCGCAGGAGCTCGGGGCATCGTACGCGCTCTGGCACGACCCCGATGATCGGGTGTCGTCGACCTTCCTCGCGATCGGGGTGCCGGCGAGCTATCTGATCGACCGCGACGGCACCCTCCGGTGGCGCCACGTGGGGCCGGTGACGGCGGATGACCCCGCGCTCACCGCGGCGCTGCGCGAGGCGCTCGGCACGACCGGCGGCGCGACCTCGGATACCGCGGCCATCGGTGCTGCGCGCGCCCCGGCACCCGCGGGAGGCGGCACGACACCGTGACCGACCGCCGCTACCCCGCCGTGCTGCTCGCGGTGTTCGCGGGGTGGTGGCTCCTGCTGGCGATCGATCCGCTCTACCGACAGGACTGGTTCCTCGAGAACGTCCTCGTCCTCGTCGCGATCCCGCTCCTCGTGCGCAGGCATCGTACGCTCCCGCTCTCGCGGCGTGCGTACACGGGGCTCTTCGTCTTCCTGATGCTGCACGAGGTCGGGGCGCATTACACCTACTCGCTCGTCCCCTACGACGCCGCCGCGCACGCGGTCGCGGGCACCTCGATCTCCGGCCTCCTCGGCTTCGAGCGAAATCACTTCGATCGGGTGATGCACCTGCTCTACGGCGTCCTGCTGACGCCGGCGGCACTCGACCTCATCGACGCCCGCACGACGGCGCGCGGCGGCTGGCGTCCGCTCTTCGCGGGGACCATCCTCGCCTCACACGCGGTCGCGTACGAGGTCGTCGAATGGCTCGCCGCCGAGGCGTTCGGCGGGGACCTCGGGGCCGCCTATCTCGGCACGCAGGGCGACAGCTTCGATGCGCCGAAGGATATGGCGCTGGCCGTCGCGGGGAGCGTGATCGCGCTCGCCTGGTTCAGCCGACCTCGTCGTGGATCGTCGTCAGCTCCACGATCGTCAGCTTCCGCGTCCGCGCCGGGAGCTTCAACAGCGCGACCTCGCCGACCTTCTTCCCGAGCAGGGCGCGCCCGATCGGCGACGACATCGTGACCTGTCCGTCCTCGAACTCCTCGGCGTCGCCGAAGATGAGGTGGTAGGCCTCGCGCTCGCCGGAGCTCTGGTCCTCAACCACGACCTTGGAACCCATCCCGACCGCGTCGACGGCGATCTGCGATTCATCGATGGACGAGAGCTTCGAGAGCCGCTGCGTCAGGTGCCCGAGGCGCGCCTGCACGAACTGCTGCCGCTCGAGCGCGGCCTTGTACTCCGAGTTCTCCCGCAGATCGCCGAGCTCCACCGCCTTCCGGATCTCGTTCGGGAGCGTGACGTTGAGCTCGTAACGGAGCTTCTCCGCCTCGTCCGTCAGCTTCTGCTTGAGGGCTTCGATCATACCGACCTGCCGCGTCTGGGGAGTGAAAAACCGACGCCCGGCTGTGGGGGCCGGGCGCCGGACTCGATCATCAGAAGGTAGGCCGCGACCCACCCCGATGCAATCGGCCCGCAGGCGTGCGGGTGGCCTCCACCCGCCCGGTGATAACGCTAGCTTTTGCGGTATGAGAATCCGCCCGCTCGCCCGCCTCGTCACGACGCTCACGCTCACGGCGCTCGCCCCGCTCCCGACCCTCAGGGCGCAGGCCCGCACCGCCGCCCCCGCCGCCACGGCGGCACCCGCGGCCGCGGTGAACGTCGATTGGCGGATCCTCGCCGGCCTCGACTACGAGAACGGCCGCGCCTCCGACACGCTCCGCAAGCTCGACGGGAAGCTCGTCCGCGTCCCGGGCTTCGTCGTCCCGCTCGACGATGCGATGGAGGAGGGCGCCGAGTTCCTCCTCGTGCCGTACTACGGCGCCTGCGTGCACACCCCGCCGCCGCCGCCGAACCAGATGGCGTTCGTGCAGATGGCGGGACGCCGGTCGGTGCGGCTCAACCTCTTCGATGCGGTCTGGATGGAGGGGACGCTGCGCATCAAGAACGTCGACTCGCCGTATGGGCAGGTCGGCTTCGAGATCGAGGGCCTCGCGGCGAAGCCGTACACCGGCCGGTGACGTCGACCGCGGCGATCGCCATCGCCGGAGTCACCTTCGGCTACGGCGCAGGCCGCTCCGTCCTCGACGTCCCGACCCTCGAGGTCCATCGGGGCGAGCGCGTCTTCCTCCACGGGCCGAGCGGGAGCGGCAAGACGACGCTCCTCGGTCTGATCGCCGGTGTGCTCGCCCCGCGTACCGGGGAGGTGACGGTGCTCGATGCACCGCTCCATACGATGTCGGGTGCCGCGCGTGACCGCTTTCGAGCCGCGCACCTCGGCTACGTCTTCCAGATGTTCAACCTCATCCCGTACCTCTCGGTCCGGGAGAACATCACCCTCCCCTGCCGCCTCTCGGCGGCACGTCGCGAGCGCGCTGGTGACCCGGCCGCGGCCGCAGCGCGGCTCGCTGACGCGCTGGAGATCGGCCCACTGCTCTCGCGTCCGGTGACCGAACTGAGCGTCGGGCAGCAGCAGCGCGTGGCCGTCGCGCGCGCGCTGATCGGCGCGCCGGCGCTCGTGGTCTGCGACGAGCCCACCTCCGCGCTCGACGCCGACCGACGGGACCGGTTCCTCGAGCTCCTCTTCACACAGGTCACGGCGGCGGGGAGCACGCTGCTCTTCGTGAGCCACGACCTCGGCCTCGCCGCACGCTTCGACCGCACGCTCGCGCTCGGCGCGCTGAACCGCGCCGCGGCGGTCGGGGATCCGGACGCCGCGACGACGGCCACGACCAGCGCCGCGTGATGCTCCTCGTCGCTCTCGCCTGGCGGTCGCTGCGCAACCGGGCGCTCCTCTCGGTGCTCACCGTGCTGAGCATCGCGCTCTCCGTCGCGCTGCTGCTCGGCATCGAGCAGGTACGCGTGGGGGTGCGCGAGAGCTTCGCCGGGACGATCAAAGGGACCGACCTGATCGTGGGGGCGCGTGGCGGCACGACGCAGGTGCTCCTCTCGACGGTCTTCGGGATGTCGGCGCCGACGGGGAGCGTCTCGTGGGCCACCTACGAGCGGTGGGCCGCGCATCCGGCGGTGAAATGGGCGGTGCCCTACGCGCTCGGCGATGCGCACCGTGGCTTCCGTGTGATCGGGACGACCGCGGCGTTCTTCGAGCGATATCGCTTCCGCGACCGGACGGTCACCTTCGTCGCGGGCGGCCCGCCCACGACGGACGCAGAGGTCGCGATCGGCGCCAATGTCGCCGAGCGGCTCGGGTACGCCGTCGGCAGCGAGGTCGTGCTCGCGCACGGGCTGGCGGCGGTCTCCTTCGCGGAGCACGGCGCGCATCCGTTCCGGGTGAGCGGGGTGATCGCGAAGACCTTCACGCCGATCGACCGCGCGCTCTACGCGACGCTCGAGGGCCTGACGGTGATGCACGAGGCGGAGGCCGCGAGCGGGGGGCTGATGATGGGCCCGCCGACCGCGCCGACCACGGGCCCCGCCCCGATCACCGCCTTCCTCGTCGGGACGAAGAACCGGTTCGAGACGTTGCAGCTACAGCGCGAGCTGAACGAGGACCGCACGGAACCGCTGACCGCGATCATCCCCGGCGTCGCACTCGCGCAGCTCTGGCAGACGATCGGCAGCGCCGAGGTGGGGCTCCGTGTGGTGGCGCTGCTGACGCTGCTCGTGGGGATCCTCGGGATGTGCGTGGCGCTTTATGCGTCGCTGGAGGCGCGGCGGCGTGAGATGGCGGTGTTGCGGGCGATTGGCGCGGGGCCGCGGACCATCGTCGGGCTCCTCGTGCTCGAATCGGCGCTGCTCTCGCTCGCGGGCGCGCTCGCGGGCACCGCGCTCGTGTACGGCGGCCTCGCCGTCGCGCGTGGCCCGGTGGAGGCGCGCTTCGGGCTCGCGCTGCAGTCGCACGCGCTCACCTCGGTCGAGTGGGGGATCCTCGCGCTCGTCGTGGGGGCGGGGACGCTCGTCGGGCTCGTCCCCGCCTGGCGGGCGTATCGTGCCTCGCTCGCCGACGGCCTCGCCCCCAAGTTGTAGGCGGTCGGCGGCATCGTCCCGCACAACGTGCGCGACGCGCGCGCCGTTGATTGTTCGTCGCTTCATCTGTTCGTGCTGGATTCCTCCCCATTCCCTGGTGCCCTGATGCGTCGCTTCACCGCTCTGCTGCTGCTCTCCGCCTTCAGCCTCCAGCCGTCCGCATCGCACGCCCAGCGTCCTGCCACGCCCCCGCCCGCCACGCCGCGAGACCGGATGGCCGATCCGATCCCGGCCGCGGAGCTGCCGGCGTATGTGCGCACGACGCCGCCGAGCGATCCGATGCTGCAGCGCCTCTGGGACGAGGGGATGAGCCGATCGCAGGCGAGCGCGTTCGCGCAGGTGTTGATGGACCGGTACGGCCAGCGCCTCACCGGTTCGCCGGAATCCGATGCGGCGCAGGAGTGGCTCGTCTCGCAGTACACCGGCTGGGGTGTCCCCGCGCGGCGTGAGCGCTACGGCACCTGGCTCGGCTGGAGCCGCGGCGTCTCGCATCTCGACCTCATCGGCCCGCGCACCCGCTCGCTCGAGGCGACGGCGATGGCGTGGAGCCCGTCGACCGGGCGAGGCGCGCGACCGACGCCAATCGAGGGCGAGGTCGTTGCGTATCCCACCGGGCTCTCCACCCCTGAGGCGTTCGACGCCTGGCTCCCCACGGTGAAGGGGAAGTTCTTCGCGATGAATGCGCCGCGGCTCTCCTGCCGGTCGGGCGCGCAGTGGCGCGAGTTCGGCACACCAGAGGAGCAGGAGCGGGTGACCGCGGCGCAGAACACGCTACAGGTGGAGTGGAACCAGCTCAACGTCGCGATGAGCGGCGGTCGGTCGGTCTGGGAGAAGCTCAAGGACGCGGGCGCGCTCGGCGTCCTGACCTTCCAGTGGTCAAACTACCCTGGCATCACGAAGATCTTCGGCTCGCCGAACCAGACGCTGCCGACCTTCGCCGTCGGCTGCGAGGACTATGGTCTCCTCGTGCGACTCGCGCGCAATGGGCAGGGGTCGCGGGTCCGCGCCTTCACCGACAGCCGCCGTCTCGGTGAGCGCCCCGTGTTCAACGTGGTCGCGGAGCTGAAGGGCGTCGAGAAGCCGAACGAGTACGTGATCCTCTCGGCGCACTTCGATTCGTGGTCGGCCGCGTCCGGCGCGACGGACAACGGGACCGGCACCATCACGATGCTCGAGGCGCTGCGCATCCTGAAGCAGGTCTATCCGCAGCCGAAGCGCACGATCCTGGTCGGCCACTGGAACGGCGAGGAGCAGGGGCTTAACGGCTCGAAGGCGTTCACCGAGGATCACCCCGAGGTGATCGCTGGCGCACACCTCGTGCTGAACCAAGACAACGGCACCGGGCGGATCACCAGCCTCTCCGGCGGGCCCATCGCCGACGCCGGCCCGCGCGTCGCCGGCTACTTGGGCGCGCTCCCGGGTGCGCTCTCGCAGTGGATCCGCTATACCCCGGTCGGTGGTCAGGCGACCGGCGGGAGCGACCACGCGAGCTTCGCCTGCCACAAGGTCGCGGCGCTCAGCCTCGGCGCGCTCGGCTGGGACTACTCGAACACCACCTGGCACACCGACCGTGATACCTACGACAAGGTCGTCGAGTCCGACCTGCGGCAGAACGCGACGCTGACCGCGATGCTCGCGTATCTCGCGAGTGAGGATCCCACGCCGATGGGGCGGACCGTCGTCGACCCGCTCCCGGGCGGGACGAACGGGCAGCCGGGCACGTGGCGGCCCTGCACGCCGGCCACGCGCGCGACGCCGGCGAACGGGCGGTGAGCCTCAGCGATTCGCCTTCGCGAACTCCCGCTGCAGCGTCGCCATCATCTCCGCCCGGCGGTCGTAGAGGCGCTTGAGCTTCCGCGGCTTCCGCTTCGCGAGCGCGTAGCTCGTGAGGATCGGTAGCGCGATCGTCGAGTCGAGGTAGCAGACCACCGCGTCCGGCAGCTTGTCCGGATCGATCTTCCCCCAGCTCACCGCTTCCGCCGGCGTCGCGCCGGAGAGGCCGCCGGTGTCGGGGCGCGCATCGGTGATCTGCAGGAAGTAGTCGTGCCCCTTCTCGTCGATCCCGAGGACCTCTTGGATCTGCGGCTCGGTCTGGAGCGCGAAGTTCTTCGGCGAGCCGCCGCCGGCGATGAGGACCGCGCTCTGTCCGCCGATGCGCTTGGCGTGGAGCACGATGCTCGCCGTCTCGTTCACATCCTTGTTCGGATCGATCACGCAGGTGCCGCCCTCAAGTGCGAGCGCGGCGACGTTCATCCCGATGCTCGAGTCGCCCGGCGAGGAGGTGTAGATCGGCACGCCACAGCGGTATGCGGCCGCGAGCAGCGACTTCTGCGGGATGCCGAGCGCCTTCTCACGCTCGACGAGGTACTTGCCGCAGAGGTGATGAAACTCCGCGCTCGACATCGCCCGCTGGAACTCCGGCGCGCGGATCACCTTCCGGAAGAAGGCGTCGGTGGAAAGGAGCACGTCGTAATCGAAGAAGACGTCGTAGATGCGGACGACGCCCTCCTCGCGCAGCACGGTGTCGGAGGCCTGCGGGTTCCCGCGGTGCATCGAGAGCCCGAGCCCGAAGTGCGCGTCGTGGTAGAGGTTCGCGCCGGTCGAGATGATCCAGTCGACGAACCCCGCCTCCATCAGGGGGATGATGGTGCTCATCCCGAGCCCGGCTGGCGTGAGCGCTCCGGTCAGCGTCATCCCGACGGTGACCTCCTTCTGCAGCATCAACTCGGTGAAGAGGCCGCACGCCTCGCGGAGGCGCCCGGAGTTGTAGCTCTGGAAGGCGCCCTCGACGAGCTGTACGACGGTCTCCGTCCCATCGAGCTTCCGCGGGTCGATCTTCTTGCCGCGGAGGAAGGTGCTCTGCGCCTTGGTCCCCACCTTCGGGCTCTTCGACTCGCGCGCCTCGGCGGCACGCTTCTGCGCGGCCTTATCGCCCGCGGCGCTCGCCTTCCGCTTCGCCTCGCCCGTACCGTGCCGCGACGCCTTGAACCCGCCGCGCGCCCGCTCCGACTTCTTCGCCGCCATCCTACGCTCCTCGCTCGGCGCGACGCCGAGCCATCTCCAGTTGTGCCGCATACGCCTTGGCGACCACACGCACCGCCTCGGCCGGATCGTCCGTCACCGTCATCAGCTCGAGGTCCCCGGGCGAGATCTTCCGTTCGCCGAGCACCCGGCTCTCAAGCCACCGCACCAGCCCCGCCCAGTAGTGCGTGCCGAAGAGCACCACCGGGAACTCCGCGATCTTCCCCGTCTGGATCAGCGTCAGCGCCTCGAAGAGCTCATCGAAGGTGCCGAAGCCGCCCGGGAAGATGATGAACGCACTCGAATACTTGATGAACATCGTCTTGCGCACCGCGAAGTAGCGGAAGGCGACGTGCGTATCGACATAGGGGTTCACCCCCTGCTCGAAGGGGAGCTCGATGTTGCACCCGATCGAATGCCCGCCGCCGAGCTTCGCCCCCTTGTTCGCCGCCTCCATGATCCCGGGGCCCGCCCCGGTGATGATCGAGAAGCCTTCGCGCGCGAGGAGGCGCGCGACCTCGACAGCCGCCGCGTACTGCGGGTCGTCGGGCTGCGTGCGCGCCGAGCCGAAGAGGGAGACGCCTTTTTCGATGTGCGCGAGCTTGTCGAACCCTTCGACGAACTCCGACATGATGCGCATCACGCGCCAGGGATCGGTGCTGCGGAAGTCGGAGCGCGGGCCGCCGTGCTGGAGGAGCTTGGCGTCCTCGGTGAGGGCCCAGGCGGTGTCGCCGATGGCGTCGTCCGTGGCCGCGCGCGGCCCCGGCGGAGGCGCGGCCGGCGGCGCGGAACGGCGCGGGCGGGCGGAAGGACGACGCTTGGGACTCATCGCCAGCGAAGTTTAGCTTGCGCCATGCGGCGGAGCGACCCGGGAGCCCAGACGTGACGCTCGTCCTCCTCGTGGCGGACGGGGCGCGACCCGACGCCTTCCCCGCGGCGATCGACGCGGGCCACCTCCCCGCCCTCGCGCGCCTCCGCGCCGCCGGGAGCGCCCACACCATCACGACCGTGTTCCCCTCGGTCACCGGTCCGGCGTATCTGCCGTTCCTCACGGGGTGGCATCCGGGCGACGCGGGCATCCCCGGGATCCGCTGGTGGGACCGTGGCGGCCGACACGTGCGCACGCCAGGCGGCGCGCGCAGTTACGTGGGGATCGACGCGCTCCTCGCCGACGGCGACCTCGACACGCGCTGTCGCACGCTCTTCGAGGCCGAGCCCGACGCGATCGCCGCCTTCGCCCCGTTCACGCGCGGCCTGCCGCGCCACCGCCGCCTCGACGGCAGCCCCGCGGCCTGGCTCCGGCTCGCGTGGCACCATTTCCGCGGCGACCTCCCCGGATGGCTCGCGCTCGAGCGCGCCGTGGCTGACCGCTTCGCCACACGCGTCGCGCGTGAGCGTCCCGCCGTCGCCTTCCTCGCGCTGCCCGGTATCGACAAGGTCTCGCACGCCCTCGGCGCCGACGCCCCCGAGGTGCTCGACGCGATGCGCGTGGTCGACGGTACGGTGGAGCGCCTCACCGACGACGCCGAGCGCGCGGGCCGCGGCGAGGCGCTCGCCATCTGGATCGTCAGCGACCACGGCCACGCGCCGGTCGCGCACCACGACGACCTCGCCGACGCGTTGCGCGACGCGGGCTACGGCGCGCGCGCGCATCCGTGGGCCTGGCGCGGGGGCGACGACATCAGCGTGATGGTCGGCGGGAACGGGATGGCGCATCTGTATCTCGACCTCGCACGCCCGACCCGCCCGTGGTGGCCGACGCTCGCGCCGCATCGCACCGCGCTCGTCGACTGGCTCCTCGCGCGCCCCTCGGTCGATCTCGTCCTGCTCCCGCTCGATCCCGCGCGATGCGCCGTACGCGCACGGACGGGGAACGCCCTCGTCTGGCGCGACGCCGCCGGCCGCCATCACTACCGTCGCGAGACGGGGGATCCCCTCCGCCTCGACGCCGACACACCGCCGAACGGACTCGACGCGGAGGCGGCGCACGACGCGACCATCGACGGCGCCTATCCCGACGCCCTCGTGCAGATCATCGCGTTGGCCGGTGCGGCGCGCTCCGGCGACGTCATCGTCTCGGCGACCCCGCAGTGGGATTTCCGGGAGCGATACGAACCCGTCCCACACCGCTCGTCGCACGGCGCGCTGCATCGTGAGCATATGCGCGTCCCCTTCCTCACGTCGCACCCGGTCCGCGGCACCCCGCGTCGGACGGTCGACGTCTTCCCGAGCGCCCTCGCCCGACTGGGGCGGTCCGTCCCCGACGCGGGCCAGGGGCGCAGCTTCCTCTAGGTCGGCGACCGTCGGCGCACCACGACGGAACAGCGATCCGTCATCACCCGGTCGGCGCCACCCGCTCCATCAGCGCGCGTAGTCGCTCGGCGAGCGTCCGCTGGGCCGCACGGAGTTCGCCGAGCCGCCCCGCGGCGCGACGCTGCATCACCCACCGTCGTACCGCGGCGCGCGTCGCACGCCGCTCGTCCGACACACGGATGGAGAGGATGCCGAGCAGCGGCTGCGCGACCACCGCGGCGAGCCCCCACCACGGGCCTGCGAGCCACGCCACCACGATCGCGACAAGCGGGATCCAGGCGAGATGCGTCGCGGCGCTCACGAGGATGCGGTGCGTCGCGAAGGCATCCATCCCATCCCGACGACTCATATGGTCCGCGATGCCGAGTGCGATGCGCGTGGGCACCGCGAAGACGATCGCGGCTAGGAGCGAGACCGGGAGGGTGAGGAGCCAGGGGACGCGTCGGGCGCTCCAGGCGAGCGCGGCGCCGAGCGGCGCGGCGGGGTGCAGCGTCAGCGGGGTCAGGCCGTGCGACGCCAGTGTCGTGGAATGTGCCTCGAGGGCCCGAACGAGCGTCAGCCATTCCTCGCCCCGCTCGCGGCGCGCGGCGTCGAGCACACCGGCGGCGCGTTGGAGGCGCGCCCGCTCCGCTGCCACGCCGGGCGCCGCACCGAACTCGGCGCGCCATACCTGCTCCGCGGCGTGCACGATCGGGTCGTCCTCCCCCTGCGGGAGGTTCAGGGTCACCGTGCGGAGCGCTGCACCCATCCGCGCGGTCAGCTCGCGCACCGCGGCGGAATCGCGTGGCCCGCGCGCGGCGAGATCCTCCCACGCCACCGGCGCGCCGATGAGCAGGTACGCCTCGCTCCGCACCGTGAACCGATCGGGGATGATGAGCCCCACCGGGATGATCGGGAACACCTGCCCGAGCTGCGCGGCACCGCCGAGCGCGATGCGCGCCGCGCCGGTCTTGAGCGGCACAAGCTGTCGACCGAGGTGGCTCGTCCCCTCGGGATAGATCCCGACGATGTCGCCGGCGGCGAGCGCGGCGTGCGCATCGCGGAACGAATCGGCGTTCTCGCTCATCTTCTCCGGCACGTCCTGGATCCGGTAGACCGGGACGGCGCCCACCCCCTTCACGAGCCAGGCGAGGCTCGGCATCAGGAAGAGCGGGTACTTCGCGAGGAACCGCACGGGACGCCGCGCCGCGATCACCATCGCCGCCGCGTCCACGAGCGAGTGGTTGTGATTCCCGATCAAGAGGACGGGCCCCAAGACAGGGACGGCGGGTCCCTCCACCGTGACCCGGTAGTAGGAACGCACCGCCGAGTGGGCGATGAGAGGGAAGGCCCGCTGGAGCCACATGCGCGGAAGATAGGCGCGCCACGCCCCGTCGGAACGCCGTCGGCTAGATTCCCCCGTATGCTCGGCCTCGTCCTGCAGCTCGTCTGGCGCGCCGTCGTGAATCCGCGAACGGCCCGCGCCCTGCTGATCGTCGGCTGGCGGTTCCGGCGGAACCGGTGGTGGATGCGCCCTCCCTTCCTCCCGCTCCCCGCCCGCGACTATCTGCGGTGGCGGATGTACACGGCGTACGGCGACGCCGACGCCGTGCCGCCGGTCGAGGACGTGATCCGCTACGCGCGCTGGGCGGTGCGGATCGGATGAGCACGTCGTTCGAGGTCCGGCTCAGAGACCAGGCCCTCGGACTCGGCTTCGACCTCGCCGGCCTCGCGACGCTCGGCCCCGCGGAGACCGCGGGCGCCTTCGACGACTGGCTCCGTCAGGAGTATCACGGCGGGATGGATTATCTCCGACGCGGCGCCGAGCTCCGCGCCGATACGACACGCCCGGAGCCCGGGATGGTCTCGGCGGTCGTCGTCGCGCTCGACTACGGCGGGCGGTCCCCGTCGGGGCCGATCGCCCGCTACGCCCGCGGCACGGATTACCACCGCGTGATGTGGGATCGGCTCGACGCGCTGCTCACGTGGGTGCGCGCGGAGCGCGGGGAGGCGGTCCGCGGCCGCGCCTACGTGGACACGGGACCGATCCTCGAGCGCGACCTCGCGCGACGCGCCGGGCTGGGATGGTTCGGCAAGAACACGATGCTCATCAACCCCGAGCGCGGGTCGTTCTTCTTCATCGGCGCGCTCTTCCTCGACCTCGCGCTCACGCCCGACGCGCCATTCGCGACCTCGCACTGCGGCACCTGCACCCGCTGTCTCGACGCCTGCCCCACGCAGGCCTTCGTCGCGCCGGGCGTGATGGATGCGCGCCGGTGCATCTCGTATCTCACCATCGAACATCGCGGGCCGATGCCCCCTGAGCTCGAGCCGGCGATCGGCGACCACCTCTACGGATGCGACGTCTGTCAGGACGTCTGCCCGTGGAATGTGAAATTCGCGTCGCCGCCCCCGACGGACGGCCCCCTCGCGCCGCAGCCCGCACTCTCGGGCACGGATCCCGTCGCGATCGCGAGGGAGTTCCATTTCCTCGACCCCGTGCGCTATCGTGAGATGACGCGCGATTCCGCGATGGCGCGGGCCAAGCTCGATGGGCTCCGACGCAACGCAGCGGTCGTGCTCGCGAACCACGGTCTCCCCCCGGACGACATCTCCCCCCAGCCCCCCCGCTGATGTCGATGTTCCCGCGTCTCGCTCGACGTCTCCGTCCGCGTCTTGGCCGTCCGCTCGCCCTCGCCGCGCTCGCGCTCCCCCTTGTGCTCGTCGGGGCGTGCACCGAATCCCTCTCGCTTCCGGATCCCGACCCGGTGGAGCCGAAGGTCCGCCCGACGGTCCCGAGCGACTATCGCACCTCGGGCCTCGCGGCCGCCGACTACACCCACGTCCATCTCTTCGATTGGCGCTGGGACGACATCGCGAACGAGTGCGAGACGGTCCTGGGCCCCGCGGGGGTCTACGCGGTGCAGGTCTCGCCGCCGAACGAGCACAGCATCGTGCCGTCGAAAGACTGGAGCCAACGCTACCAGCCGGTGAGCTACAGCCTCGCGCGGAGCCGCTCCGGCACCGCCGCGCAGTTCCAGGATATGGTGAGCCGCTGCGCCGCCGTCGGGGTCGGCATCTACGTCGACGCGGTCATCAACCATATGACGAACTTCCCGAGCCCCGGCACGGGGAGCGCGGGGACGGCCTACTCGAAGTACACCTACCCCGGCCTCTACGAGGCGAGCGACTTCCACACCCCCTGCGGCGTCTTCGATTCCTCGAAGGCGGAGCAGGTGCAGGACTGCGAGCTCTACTCGCTCCCCGACCTGAAGACGGAGACGCCGAAGGTCCGCCGGACGCTCACGAACTACCTCGTCGCACTCGCGCGGATGGGGGTCGCCGGGTTCCGCATCGACGCCGCGAAGCACATCCAGCAGGGGGACCTCGACGCGATCATCAATTCGATGAACGTCACCCTCGCCGCCGAGAGCCGCCCGCTGCCCTACGTCTTCCTGGAGATCAGCAGCGGCTTCGGCGAGGCGCTCGACGAGGATGACTACTTCGGTATCGGCTATTCCTCGGGCGGCGCGACCGACATCACCGAATTCACCTTCAAGGGGATCGGCGACAAGTTCTCGAAGCTCAACGGGCAGTACATCGCCCAGCTCAACCCGAACGGCCCCGCTGGGGCGCAGTTCTCGCCGGGCGCGTGGGGACTCATCCCCTCCGACAAGGCGGTGGTCTTCATTTAGAACCACGACACGCAGCGGAACTGCGAGCTCGGCTACCAGAACGGACAGACCTTCCGACTCGCGAACGTCTGGATGCTCGCCCAGCCGTACGGCTATGCCTCGGTCCTCTCCGGGTTCGCCTTCACCTGCCCCAGCGGGCGGAGCGACGGCCCGCCGAGCGACCCCGAGGGCTGGACGACGAACGTCGTCTGCGCGTCGAGCTTCGAGACCGCGGTGAAGGGGCAGTGGGTCTGCGAGCATCGCGACCCACACATCCTGCGGATGATCGGCTTCCGTCGCCGCGTGGCCGGCACGGATATCGTGAACTGGTGGGACAACGGCGCGAATGCCATCGCCTTCTCGCGCGGCACCAAGGGCAACCGCGAGACGACGACCGTCACGCAGACGATCACCACGCCACTCGCTCCGGGGAGCTACTGCGACCTGATCACCGGCGGGAAGGTCGGCGCCGCGTGCGCGGGGACGGAGCTGACGGTGACGGCGCAGGGGACGGTCACCATCTCGCTCGCCGCCAACACCGCCGTCGCGATCGACCTCAGTACGAAGCGCTGAGCCGGAGGGCGGTGCCCCAGGGGTCGCGGGTGACGACGTCGCCCGCGACCCCGTCGCGCGTCAGGACGGCCCCCGCCCGCGCGAGCCGAGTCGCCACCGCGTCGAGCGCGTGCGTACTCGGCAACACGATCGTCCACTCGAGGAGGCGCGCCTCGTCCGCCGCCGCAGGCCGCGCCGTCGGGCCGGCCCAGACGTTCGTCCCGAGATGATGGTGATAGCCGCCCGCCCCGAGGAAGAGCGCGCCGGGGTAGCTCCACACCATCCGATCGAACCCGAGCGCCTCGTGATAGAACGCCGACGCCGCCTCGAGCGTACCGACGTGCAGATGCAGGTGCCCCATCACGGTGCCGGCCGGCATCCCGACCCACGGCATCGGGCCCGCCGCGGCGACGAGCCCCTCCACATCCACCGCCTCGGTCCCCATCACGAGCTCGCCACCGACGCGACGCCAGGAATCACGGGGCCGATCGGCGTACACCTCGATGCCGAGCCCATCGGGATCGTCGAGGTAGAACGCTTCGCTCACGAGATGATCCCCCGCGCCCGCGCGGATGCCGAGCCCCACGAGATGCCGCACGAAGCGCCCGAGCGCACCGCGGTCCGGGAGAAGAAACGCGAAGTGAAAAAGACCGAGGCGCCCACGACCGGCGGGGCGCATTGCGCCACCACGGAGCACGAGCAGCGGCTCGGTAGCCGAGTCAGCGCCGAGGGACGCCTGCGCGTCATCGCGCGCGAGGACGCGCAGCCCGAGCACCTGCTCGTGGAACGCGACGGACCGGTTGAGGTCGGTGACCTGAAGCACGGCCGGGCCGAGGCGTGTGGCCTCGGGGAGCGGCGTCGCCTCGGCGAAGGCATCGATGGGGATTTCCATCGTGGGATCTCTCAGGTGAGGCGGGCCGTACGCAACCGCAGGGCGTTCGTCACGACGCTCACGGAGCTGAGGGCCATCGCCGCGCTCGCGAGGCTCGGCGTGAGCTGCCATCCCGTCCACGGGACGAGCACGCCGGCCGCAACGGGGATGCCCACGACATTGTAGGCGAACGCCCAGAAGAGGTTCTGGCGCATCGTCCGCATCGTCCGGCGGGCGAGTGCGACCGCGGCGACGACTCCATCGAGGTCACCACGCATCAGCACGACGTCCGCTGCGCTCGCAGCGACATCGGCGCCGCTCCCGATGGCGATACCCACGTCCGCCTGCGCCAATGCCGGCGCGTCGTTGATCCCGTCCCCGACCATCGCGACCACACGCCCCTCAGCCTGCAACCGCCGTACCTCCGCGACCTTCCCTTCCGGGAGGACACCGGCCACCACCTGCGTGATTCCCGCCTCGCGCGCGATGGCCTGCGCGACGACCGGCGCATCTCCGCTCAGCAGCACGACATCGAGTCCGGCGCCTCGCAGCGCCGCAATCGCGGCGGCGGAGGTGGGGCGGAGCGGATCCGCCACGCCGATCACCGCGACGACGGCACCGGCGACGGCGACGTACGCGGTGCTGCGCCCCGATGCGCCGAGCCGGTCACTTGCCGCGGTGAGCGCCGCAGGGTCGATCCCTTCGTCCGCGAGGAAGGTCGCGGTCCCAACGTGCACGGCGCGCCCATCGACCATCCCGGCGACCCCCCGCCCCGGCACCGCACGGAACCCCTCCACCTCCACCAACGGCGCCCCGCGCCGAATCGCCTCGGCGGTGATCGCCGCAGCCGTCGGATGCTCTGACCGCGCCTCGAGGGCGCGCACCGCCATCCAGAAGGCGGAATCATCGACGGTGGGCGACTCGGCCATCACCACATCCGTCACGATCGGCCGTCCCTCGGTGATCGTCCCCGTCTTGTCGAGCACGACCGTCGTCACCTCGGAGGCGCGCTGGAGCGCCTCGCCGCCCTTCCAGAGGATGCCGAGCTGCGCGCCGCGGCCCGTCGCGACCATCACCGCGGTCGGCACCGCGAGCCCCATCGCACAGGGGCAGGCGATGATGAGCACCGCGACCGCCGAGGTGAGCGCGCGCCCGGGTGATTCGGTGACCATCCACCACGCCGGGAAGGTGAAGAGCGCGAGCGCCACCACCGTGGGGACGAATCGCGCCGCCACGCGGTCCGCGAGATGCTGGATTGGTGCGCGCGACCCCTGCGCATCGCGCATCAACTGCACGACGCGGGCGAGCGCCGAATCGGCGCCGAGCGTCGTCGCCTTGAGCCGGAACGCCCCGGTGCCGTTGAGGGTCCCACCGATGACCGGATCGCCGGCCGACTTCGCGACGGGAATCGACTCGCCGGTGAGCATACTCTCATCGACCGCGCTCGCGCCGCGCAGCACCACACCATCGACAGGGACCCGTTCGCCGGGCTTCACGCTCACCACGTCGCCGGGCACGACCTCATCGATCGATACCTCGACCTCCGCGAGGTTGCGCACGACGCGCGCCATCGTGGGACGCAGGTGGATCAGCGCGCGGACCGCGTCGGCGGTCTGGCGCTTGGCGCGCGCCTCGAGGGCCTGCCCCGCAGAGACGAACCCGAGGATGAAGACGACGGCCTCGTAATACACCGCGGGGGTTAGGCCGCGCGCGGTGAAGAGCGCGGGCCGGAGCGTCGCGACGAGCGAGAAGATGAAGGCCGACCCGGTGCCGAGCGCCACGAGCGTCGACATATCGGCGGTGCCGTGACGGAGGCCGGCCCACGCGCGCGCGAAGAAGCGGCGACCGGCGGTGCCGAGGATGAGCGTGGCGACGGCGAGCTGCCACCAGGCGACGCCGTAGGCGTGCGGTACGAGGAACATCGCGCCCATCATCACCGCACCGGCGGTCAGCGCGAGCACTGCGTCGCGTCGGAGCACGCGGAACTCGTGCGACGATGCCTCATCCTGCCGCGCCTGCGCCTCGAACGCCGTCCGCGACGCGTCGGGGAGTTCGGCGCCATATCCCGCCGCACGGATCACGCCGACGAGCGCCGTCGGGGTCGCGTGTGCGGCGTCGTAGCGCACCGTCGCCGTCGCGGTCATCAGGTCCACCGTCGCCTCGGTCACCCCCGGCGCTCGCTGGAGCGCGCGCAGCACGTTCGCCTGGCAGGCGGCGCAGGTCATCCCCGTGACCGGGAGCCGGACGACGGTGGTCGCGTCGGAGGAGGCGTGGGCGTTCGCGTGGACGGCAGCCGACATCGGTGCAGGATGGATACCCCCCTCCCCTATGTCAAGCGCCTCGTCGTCTGGGTGGACGTGCGGCGCCGATGGGATGGGACACCCCTCGGACGCCGTGTACGTTTCGCGCGTGTCCGAGACCCCGCCCGCCGGCGCCGTCGCGCGCCTCGCCGCCTGGCGCCGCACCCGACCGCGCACCCCCCCGCTCACGCGGCACACCGTGGTGGTGCGCGGACTCCCCTTCGCCGTCTGGAGCACCCCGGCGGTGCCCGGCGCGACGCCCCTCCTCGCCATCAACGGGGGGATGATCTACGGGCACGACCTCCTCTGGCCCGCGCTCGCGCCGCTCGCGGAGGGACGTCAGGTCTTCCTGTACGACCAGCGCGGGCGCGGTGAGACGCCGGCGCCCCCGGGGACGCGGGCCGCGCGGATCGAGCACGACATCCTGGACATCGTCGCGCTGCGCGAGGCGCTCGGGATCGCCGGGTGGGATCTGGTCGGGCATTCGTGGGGTGGTGGGATGGCGCTCCTCGCGGCGGCCGAGGATGCCACGGGCGTCCGGCGCGTCGTGACCTTCGACGCCGTGGGCGCGACGTCGCGGTGGCTCGACGCGTTGCACGACCGGGCGCTCGCCCATCTCGCGGCGCGCGGCCTCGCCACGCGGCACACCGCGCTCGCGGCGCTCGATCCCCTCGCCCTGCACGATCCCGAACCCACGCGGCACGCCGTCTACAGCCGGACGATGTATCCGGCCTGGTTCCACGATCCCGCGATGCTCGCGCAAGCGCCGCCGGAGGCGCACAGCCCGCACGGCGCCACGGTGGTGGCGCGTCTGCGGCGCGAGGGCTTCGACTGGCGGGACCGCTTCGCGGCGATCCGTGCCCCCGTGCTGCTGATCCACGGCACCGAGGACGCGCTGCCGGTCGCGGAGGCCGAGGCGAGTGCCGCGGTGATCCCGGGCGCGCGCGTCGTCGCGATCCCCGAGGCGGGGCATATGCCGTTCTTCGAGAACCCGGCACCGACGTTCGCCGCCGCGCTGGGATTCTTGGCGTAGGGTTGCCCCCGCCCTCCCCTATCCGTCATTCTGGGGAATCCCGATGCTGCTGCCTCTCGTCTCCCTCACCGCGGTCCTCACCGTCGGCGGTGGCCTCCCCACGGCGGCGCCGCGCGACGTCGGGATGTCGGCCGCGCGACTCGAGACGGTCGACCGCGTCGTGCGGCGCGGCGTCCTCGCCGGGGCGTACCCGGGCGCCGCGGTCGTCGTCGGACGACGGGACCACATCGTCTGGAAGAAATCGTTCGGGCGCCTGCAGTGGACGACCAACGCGCGGCCCGTGCAGGTCGACGAGACGATCTACGACCTCGCATCGCTCACGAAGGTCGTCGCGACGACGACCGCCGCGATGCTCCTCGTCGACGACCGCCAACTCGACCTCGACGCGCCGGTCCAACGCTATCTCCCGGAGTTCGTCGGCCCGCGGAAGGATGCCGTCACCGTCCGGCACCTCCTCACGCATCAGTCCGGCCTCCCCGCCGGGTTGGCGACGGTCCGTCGCGCCGCCGATGCCGCGGTGCTGCGTGCGCAGATCCTCGCCGCGCCAATCCGCACTGCTCCTGGCACCACGACCCTATACTCCGATCTCGGCCCGATTGTGCTGGGATGGGTCGTCGAGGCGATCGCGCAGGAACCGCTCGATGCCTTCGTGACGCGCCGTGTCTTCGAACCGCTCGGGATGGAACACACGCGCTTCCATCCGGACGGCACCTGGCGCGGCCGCATCGCCCCGACCGAACTCCCGGTGCGCGGCATCGTGCACGACGAGACGGCCCGGAAACTCGGCGGCGTCGCCGGCAACGCGGGATTGTTCAGCACCGCGACCGACCTCGCCATCTTTGCCGAGATGTTGTTGAACGGTGGCACGTACGGCGGGACGCGCCTCCTGAGCGCCGAAGTGGTGCGGCGCTTCACCACCGAGGCGGCCGAGGGCCGCGCCCTCGGCTGGGAAGTCGCAGCTGGCGAGCGTGGCGCGGGGGAATTCCTCAGCTCGCGGGCCTTCGGCCACGTCGGCTTCACCGGCACGTCACTCTGGATCGACCCTGATCGGGACCTCTTTGTGATCCTCCTGACGAATCGCGTGCACGCACCCCGAGCGCGGCGCGCCGGCATCATCATCGCGGACGTCCGGCACGACCTCGCTGACGCCGCCGCGCTCGCCATCACCGACGAACCGACGCTCGCCGAGGTGGCGTGGCCGCGCACCTTCCGCAGCGATATGCGCGTGGACTGGAGCCCGCGGAGCCGCCGGCTCGAGAAGCGCCCCACCACGCGCGCTGGAGGCGCCGAATGAGCGAGGCCGAACTCCCGATGGCGCCGGCACCCGAGCCGCTGGTCCAACTCAATGCAGCGTCCAACACCCCGGCTGAAGCGGCAGAAGCGGCGAGCGCGGCCGCCCCGACCGGCCCGATCAGCGAGGATCAGGTCCGGCTCGCGCTCCGGCGCGTGAAGGATCCCGAACTCAACCTGAACATCCTCGACCTCGGCCTCATCTACACGATCGCCGTGACCGGTGCCGACATCACGATCGAGATGAGCCTCACCTCGCCGGGATGCCCGTCGGGGCCCGAGATCATGACCGAGGCGGAGCAGCAGTTGAAGGCGCTGCCGGGCGTCGGGGCGGTGTCGATGAACCTCGTCTGGTCGCCGCCGTGGACGCCCGACCGGATCGAACCGCGGGTGCGCGCCTACCTGGGGTTCTGAGCGGCGACGGCGTGACGCGTGGCAGTACCCACGCGCGTCACGCTACTCCCGATACGGCGATTCCGCCGCGTCGTCCGCGGCCGGTGTCGCAGGCGCCTTCGCTGCTCCCTTCGCGTACGGCGCGATCGCCTGCACGAACCCCGCGCCCATCTCAGCGATCTGCCACCGGCGGAACTCTGGGATGCTCGTGAGCGCATCCACCTCGCGCGGCAGCAGGCGCGCCACCGCCTCCAGCCGTTCGCGCGAGCAGAGGACGCCCGGGTCGAGCTCGAGCCGCGTCGCCGCCGCATCGCGCACCGCCTTCAGCGCGCCGACCTTGTGGTCGAAATCGGGGTCGCGGTCCCACCGCGGCGACTTCGGGAAGCGCGGGAGCTCCGCTTCCGGCACCTCGAGCCCACGCCCGATCGCGGCGAGGATCGCCTCACCGGCGCGCTCGAGGATCCCGCGCGGCATCCCCTTCACCTTGCCCAGCGCGTCGCGGGTGCGCGGCGCGAGTCGAGCGAGCTCGAAGAGCGTCTCGTTCCCCACCACGCGGAAGGTCGCCCGATCGAGCGCGAGCGCCGTGGCGTCACGCCACTGCACCAGCTCCCGGAAGAGGGCGAGCTCGCGCCGCGTGAGGTCACGCGCGCCCTTGATCCGGAGGAACGCGGCCGCGGGATCCTCCGCCGCCCACGCGATCGTCTCGAGCCGCGCGAACTCCTCGGCGGCCCACGCTAGGCGTCCCTTCGCCTCGAGCTCGGCACGGAGCACATCGCGCAATCCGAGCAGGTGCATCGTGTCCTGCGCCGCGTAGTCGAGCATATCGGCCGTCAGCGGGCGCATCGACCAGTCGGCGCGCTGGTGCTTCTTGTCGAGCTTGATCCCGAACGACCGCTCCAGCAGCGCCGCGAGGCCGAACGCCTTCAGGCCGAGGAGCTGCGCGGCGATGCGCGTGTCGAAGACGTTGCGCACCTGCCACCCGTAATCCTGCCGCAGGAGCCGCAGGTCGTAGTCGGCGTCGTGGAAGACGATCTCGACCGCAGGATCCTCCACGAGCGCACCGAGCCCCGCCGGCGTCGCGATGGGGAGCGGGTCGATGATCGCGTGCCGCTCACGCGTGGAGAGCTGGATCAGGTAGATGCGGTCGACGTAGCGATGGAAGCTCGCGCCTTCGGTGTCGAGCGCGAGGATCCCCGTCTGCCGGATCCCGGCGAGCCACTGGTCGACCGCGGGGGCGGCGTCGAGGTACGTGGCGGAGGGCGAGGAGGCGGGCACGAGAGCAATCTAACCGCTTGCCCCACGGGGGCTGTCCGGCGACCATTCGCCGGACCCCGACTGGACCGATTTCCTGACGAACACCCCTTCCGGCGGCCCTAGCGCCGCCGAACAGACGCCCGCCGCCCGCATCGGAGCGGTACTCTTCCGCAACCGCGGCTGGCTCCCCGTCCCCTTCCTGCTGATCCCGTTATTGGTCAGCAGCGGCCCGCTCACCCGCGAGAACATCCTCGCCGGCGCGGTCCTGATGAGCCTCGGCGAAGCCTGGCGCCTGTGGGGCGTCGCCACCGCCGGCACGGTCACCCGTCGCCGTTCGCGCAACGTGCAGAGCCTCGTGGCGCACGGGCCCTTCGCCTGGAGCCGGAACCCGCTCTACGTCGGCAACTTCTTGATCTGGATGGGCGTGATCGCGCTGTCGGGCGTGCTCTGGTTCCTGCCGATCGCGGTCGCCCTCTTCGCACTCGAGTACTTCTACATCGTGCGGTACGAGGAGGGGGTGCTCGAGAGCATCTTCGGGCAGACCTACCTCGACTACAAGGCGCGCACGCCACGCTGGATCCCGCGGCCGCCGGCCGGCGGCTCCGCCGGTGAGTTCCGCTGGGCCGAGGCGTGGAAGAGCGAGATCAGCACCTTCCTGCAGTACATCGCGATCATCAGCCTGCTCATCTGGAAGTCGCGACTCGGCTGAGCCACACCGTGCGTGCCGCGTGGTGATGATGAGACGTGACGGAGCGGCGCGGTCACGAGACGAGCACACGATGATCCGAAAGACACGAAGGGGGGCCGGCGCATCGCCGGCCCCCCTTGTCACATCGCCGCGCCGCCGGACCCGGCGGCGCACCGCATCACCGTGTCGGCTTCCCCGGCTTCGGCTCCTTCTGGAAGACCTCGCGGTTGATCTGCACGTACTGCTTGAGGTTCCCCGGCACGTCCTCCTCGGGGAAGATCGCCGTCACCGGGCACTCGGGCTCGCAGGCGCCGCAATCGATGCACTCGTCCGGATTGATGTAGAGCTGCTCCGGCCCCTCGTAGATGCAATCCACGGGGCAGACGTCGACGCAGGACTTGTCCTTCGTGTTGATGCAGGCTTCGGTGATCACGTACGGCATGCGCGGTCCTCAATGCGGATGGGAGTGGGGAAAAGATAGATGCGCGTCGGACCGCCCGACACCCCTGTCCGGCCCGGACGCTGGACAACCCGCACCCGCTCCCCTTAACTCCGGACCGTGCGCCTCATCGTGAACGGCCGCCCGGTCGATGCCGACCCGCCCGGCCACCAGCCCCTCCTCGACTTCCTCCGCGACGCCTGCGGCCTCACGGGGACCAAGCGCGGATGCGACCGCGGCGAGTGCGGCGCCTGCACCGTCCTCGTCGATGGCGAGCCGACCCTCAGTTGCCTCGCCCTCGCCCACGGGTGCGACGGCCAATCAGTGCAGACCATCGAAGGGCTCGGCGACGTCGACGCGCCGCACGCATTACAGGAGGCGTTCGTCGCGGAGGACGCAGCCCAGTGCGGCTTCTGCACCCCCGGCCAACTGATGGCCGCCGCGGCCCTCCTCGCCCGCGTCGATGATCCCACCGAGGCGGAGGTGCGCTCCGCGCTCAGCGGGAACCTCTGCCGCTGCGGGACGCACCCCAAGATCGTCCGCGCGGTCCGCCGCGCGGCGCAGGCGATCCGCTCGAGCGACGCGTCGTGACCGAGCCGCGTCGCCGTTTCGTCAGCACGACCGTCGAGGTCGAGGGGCGCGTCGAGACGCGCGTGGTCGAGGTCCCCGCGGTCACACTGGAGCCCTGGGACGCCGACGCCGCGCTCACCCACGTCGGTGCGCGGGCGCGCCGCGTCGACGGGCTCCTCAAGACCGCCGGACGCGCACCGTACACCACCGACCTCGCCCGCCCGGGGATGGCACACGCGGTCTTCGTGCGCGCGCAGGTGCCGCGCGGGCGCGTCACCGCGATCGACACCACCGCCGCGCGCGCGATGCCCGGCGTGCTCGACATCCTCCTCGCCGCCGACGTCCCGGCCGCCACACGCCTCTTCCGCGCCGAGGTCACCTACGCGGGCGCGCCGATCGCGGCCGTCTGCGCGGAGACGCTCGCGCAGGCCGAGGCGGCAGCGCGCGCCGTGCGCGTCACCATCGAACCGGGCGCGGCGGCGATCACCCCCGAGCAGGCGCTCGCGGGCGCGCCGGTGCGCCCCGGCCTGACGTCCAACCAATCGGGCGGCGCGCCGAAGGTGCGGCAGCGCGGCGACGTCGACGTTGCCCTCGCCGCCGCCGACGTCGTCGTCACGCGCGAGGTGCGCACCCCGTGCGTCCTCCACAGCGCGATGGAGCCGCACGCCGCCGTCGCCGAATGGTCGGGCGACCAGCTCACGGTCTGGGAGAGCACGCAGGGCATCTACCGCGTGCGCGACGGCCTCGCGAAGACACTCGGCCTCCCGGTGAACCAGGTCCGCGTGATCTGCGAGGCCATGGGCGGCGGCTTCGGCGCCAAGAACTACGCCGGATCACACACCATCACCGCGGCGATCCTCGCGCGCCGCCTGCGGCGCCCCGTCTCCTGCGTGCTCGACCGCGCGGGCGAGCAGACCGACAGCGGGAACCGCCCGAGCACCTGGCAGCGCATCACAATCGGCGCGCGCCGCGACGGCACGCTCGTGGCGATCGACCTCGACGCCATCATCCCGCTCGGCATCGGCGGCTGGGACGGTGGCCCCGGTGACCTCTTCCACGAGCTCTACGCCTGCCCGAACGTGCGCACGCGCGAGGCCTTCTTGTACGTGAACGCGGGGGCGATGGCCTCCTTCCGCGCCCCCGGGCACGCCGAGGGCGCGGTGGGGCTCGAGCTCACGTTGAATGCGATCGCAGCGGAACTCGGGCTCGACCCGCTCGTGCTCCGCGAGCGCAACATCGCGACGCGTGACCAGAAGCAGGACCGCCCCTACACGGGGAACCGCCTTGCCGAGTGCTACGTCGAGGGCGCGCGCCGCATCGGATGGCACGACCGTGCCGGTCGCACCGTGCGCACCGGGCGTCTGCGCCGCGGCTTCGGTGTGGCGGCGCAGGTGTGGGGCACCGGCGGCGGCCCGCCGTCGTACGCGACCGTGCGCCTCAACACCGACGGCACCGCCGACGTGCTCTCCGGCACGCAGGACCTCGGCACGGGGACGCGCACCATCCTCGCGCAGATCGCTGCAGAGTCGCTCGGGCATCGGCTCGACGCGGTGCGCGCGATCATCGGCGATACCGCGACAGGGCCCTACTCCGGCAACTCGTGGGGCTCGATCACCGTCGCGTCGCTGACGCCGGCGGTCCGGATGGCCGCTGAGGAGGCGCGGCGCAGCCTCCTCGAGGCGGCCGCGGGGATCCTCGACTGCGCGGTCGATGCCCTCGAGACGCGCGAGGGGCGGGTGCAGCTCCGCGGCACCGACCGGTCGCTCGCCTTCGGCGAGGTCACGGCGAAGCTCGGCAACGTGATGATCATGGGGCAGGGCGCGCGCGGACCGAATCCGTCGGGCACCGGGATCATGACCACCGGGGCGCAGTTCGCGGAGGTCGAGGTTGACGCCGAGACCGGCGTGGTGCGCGTGGTGAAGGTCGTCGCCGTGCACGACGCGGGCCGGATCGTGAACCCGACGCTCGCCGAGTCACAGCTCGAGGGCGGGATCATCCAGGGGCTCGGCTACGCGTTGTTCGAGGAGCGCGCGCTCGACGAGCGGCTCGGCCTCCCGCTCAACGTGGGGCTGCACGATTACAAGATCCCGACGCACGCGGATATCCCGGTGATCGACGGACATTTCCTGGATGGGGCGGACCCGCTCGCGAATCCCGTCGGGGCGCGCGGCATCGCGGAGCCCGCGATCATCCCGACGGCGCCCGCCATCGCCGGCGCCGTGGCTGACGCGCTCGGCGTCAAGGTCAGCGAGCTCCCGTTGACGCCGTGGCGTGTGCTCGACGCGCTGGACGGCTCGGAGCGATAGGGCCGCCGCGCGCGGTGGATCGCACGCGCGCGGACCGCTGCTGCGTCGTCAGACCCGCCAAGGGGGCAGTGCGCCCGGCTTCCGCTTGAGCTCGGGATTGTGCCGATAGAGGGTCGCCGTCTTGCCGATGGTCTGGATGACCTCGGCGCGCACGCGCCCCGCGAGCTGGTTCGCGGCCTCCTTGGCGGAGACCTCAGCCGACTTGTTGAGCTGGACCTTCACGAGCTCGCGCGTGCGCAGCGCCTCATCGAGCGCCTGTACCACCGCGGGGGTGAGCCCCTCGGTCCCGACGTGCAGGGTCGGCTTGAGGCGGTTGCATTCCGAGCGGAGCGCCGCGCGCTCCTTGCCGGTCATCGTCATCGCGGGCTCCGGGTAGGTCGTGCGGGAAGGATAGTCGATTCGGCCGATGCCGACTTGACCCCGCTGACAGATTGAACGGATGACCGACATCCTTGCGCGCTGGCACGCCGGCCAGACCTTCGACGAGCACTTCAGCGGCGCCACCGAACCGAAGCTCGCGGCCGTCGCGCGCAGCATCCGGAGCCGCGCCACCGTTCCCGACGAGATCGCAGACCGCGTGCGTGCCGCCGGGCCGGGGTGGCATCTCCTCGTGCTCAGCGCCGACTGGTGCGCCGACGCGGTGAGCAGCCTGCCGTGGGTCGACGCACTCGCGAGCGCCTGCCCTAACGTCGGCGTGCGCATCCTCGATCGCGACGCGCACCTCGACCTGATGGACACGCACCTCACCAACGGCCGGAGCCGGTCGATCCCGATCGTGATCCTCTACGACGCCGCGGGGGTGGAGCACGGATGGTGGGGGCCGCGTCCCTCGGTGCTGCAGGCGTGGGTGATGTCCCCCGAGGCACAGACGATGCCCGCGCCGGAGCGCTACGCTGAACAGCGGCGCTGGTACACGGCGGACGGCGGCCGGTCGACGCTCGAGGAGCTCACGGCACTGATCGAGCGCGCGGCACCGCACTGACGCTCTGCACGCGCGCCGCGCGGCGCGGGCTGGCAGCGTTCAATCGCCGAGCAGCGGCGCGTACCCCCAGACCCGATCGCGCGCACGCCCCGTGAGCTCGACCGCGCATCCCGCCGCCGCCATCCGCTCGAGTGCGTCGGTGGCCGCGGGACGCGAAATCCCCAGATCCTCCGAGAGGATCGGCATCGTGAGCGCTCCCTGCCGACGGAGGAGCGGCAGCGCGCGACGCGCCGTATGCCCCGCGCGGCCGAGCGCGGCGAGTCGGTCCTCCTCGGCAGCGACGCCACTGCCGATTGCGGCGAGTCGCGCGCGCCATCGACGGGCCGCGTCGGCCGCCGCCTGCAGCGCCATCATCTCCCAACCGACCCGGTCCCCCGCGCGGTAGGCGGCGCAGGCGGCGTCCCGTGCCGAGGCGGGGAGCGCGTCGAAGGGGAGCAATCGCAGGTCCGCCGTCCGTCCGCGCGCGACGAGGAGGACCGCCGCGATCGCATCCGCCGTGGCGGCGTCGGGAGCCCACGCCGCGGCCGCGACGGCACCGGCGAGGATCCGGTGCTCGCGATCGTCGTCCCGCCAACTGGCTTCCAGCGCCTCGCCGTGCGGATATGTTGTGAGCGATGGCACGATGTCGCGCCATCGCTCGAGGGTCGGTAGGGCGCCACCTCGTGCGCGGCGGACCTCCTCGCGGAGGTGCGTCATCCAGGCGGTGGTCCGGGGATCGAGGGCGGCCTCGTGGTACGGATCGACCTCGGCGGCGAGGAGCCGGCGGCGGCGGACCGAGTCCGACGGGGGCGTTTCCTCCGCCGACGCGGTCAGCCGAAGGATGGCCTCGAGCCGGAGGAGGAGGTCGGCGCCGAACGGGGCACCCGCCGCCTCGACGTCGAGCCTGGCGATCTCATCCGCAGCATCCTCGACCAGTCGAATCATAAAGCAATTTTACAACGCATTTCTGATTTTGACAACAAGGCACCAAACAACCGATAGAATATCATATGATTAGAAAAGTAATTTTGAGCGCCTCGATTGTTTCTGTTGCATCTTTGAGCGCGTTCGGCCAGGCGCCGGCAGCACCAACACAGCCACAGCTGACCGTCGCCTCGGGCAGCTTCCCCGCCCACCGCGTCTACGACACCAAGCGGAAGCGCTTCGTCGACTTCGAGACGATGACCGCTCGGCTCGCCCAAGCCGACCTCGTCTTCCTCGGTGAGCAGCACAACGACCCGCGGACCCACCAGTTGCAGGCCGCGGTCCTCGAGGGGGTCGCCCGCCGGCGTTCCGGCCCGATCGTCCTCGCCCTCGAGATGTTCGAGCGTGACGTCCAGGGGACCCTCGACGGCTACCTCGCGGGCACCGTCCCCGAATCGACCTTCCTCGCCACCTCCCGCCCCTGGCCGAACTACCCGACCGATTACCGGCCGATGGTCGAGTTCGCGAAGGCCAACCGGTGGCCTGTCGTCGCCGGGAACGTCCCGCGGCGCTACGCCTCGCAGGTCGCGCGGCGGGGGCTCGCCGCGGTCGACTCCCTCCCGGCGGCCGAGCGCGCCTTCGTCGCCCGCGACCTCGCCTGCCCGCGCGATGCCTACTGGGAGCGCTTCAAGGGCGTAATGGGGGATATGAGCGGACACGGCACGCCGATGAGCGCCGAGCAGGTGGAGGCGATGGTCTGGCGCACCTACGAGGCGCAGTGCATCAAGGATGAGACGATGGGGGAGGCCGTCGCGGTGGCCCATCTCGCCGCCGGCGCCCTCGTGATCCACGCCAACGGCTCCTTCCACTCCGACTACCGGCTGGGCACGGTCGACCGCGCCCAGCGGCGCGCCCCGAAGGCCCGCACGATGGTCGTGAGCTTCGTCCCCGTCGCCGACCTCGATACCACGCTCTCCCGCGACCAGCGGAAGCTCGGTGACTTCGTCGTCTTCACCCTCGCGCCGACGCGCTGAACCGACGCCACCCCGCGACGATCCAGACGGTCGGCATCGCCCGACCGTCCGAGTAGATTTCTCCCTATGTCGACCCCCCCGATCGCGAGCGTCTTCAACGACGCCTACGCCGCCGAGCAGTTCGAGGCTTACCGACGCGACCCGGCCTCCGTCGAGGAGTCGTGGCGCCAGTTCTTCCGCTTCGCCGAAGAGGCGATGGGCCACGCGCCCGCCGGCACCGGCGGCGCATCCGACCCGGACCACGACCGCAAGGTCGCCGGCGCGGCCCGCTACACGACCGCGATTCGCACCTTCGGCCACCTCGCGGTGCCGATCGATCCGCTCGGATCGCCGCCCCCGGGCGCCGCGGAGCTAACGCTTGAGTTCCACGGCATCACCGACGCTGACCTCGACGCCGTCACCGGCGCCTCGCTCGGCTTCCCGCACCTCGCCACCGCGCGCGACGTCGCCGCACGCCTCCGCAAGCGCTACTGCACGAACCTCGCCGTCGAGGTCGGGCACCTCGGCTCCGAAGAGGAGCGCGCCTGGTTCCGGCAGCTCTTCACCGAAGAACAGCTCACGCGGCCGCTCACCGCGGACGAGAAGCAGCAGGTCCTGCGCCGCCTCACCGAAGTCGACGGCTTCGAGCGCTTCCTCGGCCGCACCTTCGTCGGGTACAAGCGCTTCTCCATCGAGGGGACCGACGCCCTCGTCCCGATGCTCGACACGGTGATCACCGAATCGGCCGCCGTCGGCGCGCGGCACGTCGCGATCTCGATGGCCCACCGCGGCCGCATCAGCGTGCTCGCGCACATCCTCGGCAAGCCGGTCGCACAGATCTTCGGCGAGTTCCAGGGACGGCACGACCACCTCGGTGGGATGTCAACCGGCGACGTGAAGTACCACCTCGGCTTCGACGGCACACGCACCACGCCGCACGGCGCCGTCGAGGTCTCGCTCGTACCGAACCCGAGCCATCTCGAGATCGTGAACCCCGTGCTGCAGGGGCGCGCGCGCGCGCTGCAGCGCACCGCCGACGGCGGGCGCGACGAGCACGCGGTGGTCCCGATCTGCATCCACGGCGACGCCGCCTTCCCCGGCGAGGGGATCGTCCCCGAGACGATCAACCTCTCGCGCCTCCGCGCCTACCGCGTGGGCGGCACGCTGCATCTCATCGTCAACAACCAGGTCGGCTTCACCACGGACCCCATCGACGCGCGTTCCACGCGCTACGCGAGCGACGTCGCGAAGGGGTACGAGATGCCGATCATCCACGTGAACGCGGACGACACCGAGGCGTGCGTCATCGCGATGCGCATCGCGGTCGCGTACCGCACGCGCTTCGGCAAGGATTTCCTCGTCGACCTCGTCGGCTACCGCCGCTGGGGCCACAACGAGGGCGATGAGCCGACCTTCACGCAGCCGCAGCTGTACGAGCGCATCAAGGCGCATCCGACGCCGCGGCAGGTCTGGGGGGCGCGGCTCGCGGCCGAGGGGCTCGTGACGCCCGCGCAGGTCGAGGCGATCGACGGCGAGGTCGCCGCCGGCTATCAGGCCGCGTTCGAGGCGTCGAAGGCCGTCCCGGCGGGGCACGCGCACGCTGCCGCCCCGGCGGCACCGGAGGCGGTGCACACCGCCGTCCCCGCCGCGCAGCTCACCACCTGGAACGAGGCGCAGCTCAGCTACCCGTCCGGCTTCACGCCGCACCCGCGGCTCGCGAAGCAGCTCGAGCGTCGGCGCGAGGCAATGGGCGAGGCCGGCGGCATCGACTGGGGGCACGCGGAATCGCTCGCCTTCGCGTCGATCCTCGCCGAGGGGATGCACATCCGGCTCAGCGGGCAGGACGTCGAGCGCGGCACCTTCTCGCACCGCCACGCGGTGCTGCACGACGTCACGACGAACGGCACCTACGCCCCGCTCGCCCATCTCCCGACCGTGACGGCGCGCTTCGAGGTCTACAACTCCGCGCTCTCCGAGATGGCGGTGATGGGCTTCGAGTACGGCTACAGCGTCACGGCGCCCGACACGCTGACCCTCTGGGAGGGCCAGTTCGGTGACTTCGCGAACGTCGCGCAGCCGATCATCGACCAGTTCATCGCTTCGGACCGCGCGAAGTGGGGGCAGGACAGCGGCCTCGTGCTGCTCCTCCCGCACGGCTACGAGGGGCAGGGGCCGGAGCACTCGAGCGCGCGCCTCGAGCGCTTCCTGCAGCTCTGTGCGGAGGAGAACCTCCGCGTCGCCTACCCGAGCACGCCGGCGCAGTACTTCCACATCCTGCGGCGGCAGGCGCGTCGGACGCATCGGCGTCCGCTCGTGCTGATGCAGCCGAAGTCGCTCCTGCGCCTCGCGCAGGCGGCGTCGGCGCTCGCCGACCTGAGCGGCGGGACCTTCCGTCCGGTGCTCGACGACCCGCAGGCGGAGACGAAGCGCGCCGAGGTGAAGCGGCTCGTCTTCTGCACCGGCAAGGTCTACTACGACCTCGTGGCGAAGGGGATCCCGTCGACCGTCGCGGTGGTGCGCGTCGAGGAGCTCTATCCCTGGCCGCACGAAGCGATCGCCGGCATCGTCGACCGCTATCCGAACATCGACGAGGTGGCGTGGGTGCAGGAGGAGCCGAAGAACCAGGGCGCGTGGAGCTTCGTCGCGCCGCGGCTCCGCGTCTCCACCGGGAACGCGCTCGTCATCCGCTACTATGGCCGCCCGGAGCGGGCGAGTCCCGCCGAGGGGTATCCGGCGGAGCACGCAGAGGAGCAGGGGCGGATCGTGACCGAGGTGCTGGAGAGTCCGGTGGCGGCCGTCGGGTCGCGTCGGGCATCGGGCGCCACGCGCGTCGGCGCGTAAGGTCGCGGGGATGGGTCGGCCGCGGGTCGTGATCATCGGGGGCGGGTTCGGCGGCCTGAACGCCGCCCGCGCCCTCGCGCGCCCCGACCTCGAGGTGCTGCTGATCGACCGCACCAATCACCACCTTTTCCAGCCGCTCCTCTATCAAGTGGCGACGACCTCGCTCGCGCCGAGCGACGTCACTGCGCCGATCCGCTGGGTGCTCCGGCGCCAGAAGAACGTCACGACGTTGCTCGGCACGGTCGAGACGATCGACCGTCGGAACCGGTCGATTCGCGTGGTGGGCGAGGGCGACCCGATCCACTACGACTACCTCATCGTCGCGCCCGGGACGCGGCACGCCTACTTCGGGCACCCCGAGTGGGAGCGGTGGGCGCCGGGGCTCAAGAGCGTCGAGGACGCGCGTCGCATCCGGAAGCGTTTCCTCCTCGCCTTCGAGCGCGCCGAATGGGAGGACGATCCCGCCGCGCGGCAGGCGCTCCTCACTTATGTGATCGTCGGTGGCGGCCCGACGGGCGTGGAGCTCGCGGGCGTGCTCCCCGAGATGTGCGCGGTGGCGTTCCGTCCCGACTTCCGACGGATCGACACGTCGACCGTGCGGGTGATCCTCGTCGAGGGTGGGCCGCGCATCCTCCCCGCCTTCCCGCCCGAGCTCTCACAGCGCGCGCACGACGACCTCGTGCAGATGGGTGTCGAGGTGCGTACGAACGCGATCGTGACGCACATCGACGAGGACGGGGTCCAGATCGGCGACGA